>OGZI01000043.1_pt1 | contig 155868 bp, 129 predicted proteins | sample 1576711 | NCBI WGS metagenome assembly OGZI01 (sample SAMEA3541482, study PRJEB24748) | human gut metagenome | biome: human gut; feature: human-associated habitat; material: faeces | place: China | collected 2012
ACGCGACCTCTGCGTCCCGAACGCAGCGCTCTACCAAACTGAGCCACGCCTCGATTACATGACGTAGTATAATATAAATCCAGGAGAATGTCAACACTTTTTTTGAAGAATTTTTAAAAATATTTATTATGTTTAATATTTCGCTATAGTTGCTTGTGTTTGCTCAATTCAATAAATTTATATTTACTTCATCAGCTTCTGAATCGTCTTGCACAGCTCCTCAACCGCTTCTTCCCCATTTCCCGCCTCTATATCATCGACCACACAGGTTTTGATATGGTTGGACAGCAGGACTTTGGAAAAACTGTTCAGCGCCGCCTGAACCGCTGATACCTGGTTTAATATATCGACGCAGTATCGCTCGTCTTCCACCATCGCCTTCACACCGCGCACCTGTCCCTCGATCCGGTTTAAACGTTTCAGCAGATCTTTTTCTTCGGTCAGGTTTCTGTGTTTGTGGCGTTCCGTCTCTCCTCCCTGACAGACCTGCGCTTGTGATTCACATTTACAACAGCCCATGCTTTTCTCCTATCTTTTATCAAAATGCTGCGAAATGGCATATTAATTCCACCATTTCGCAGCTTTTTTCATCCTACTGAATCGAGTTCACCTTATAATCCTGTGTCTCAACCGCCTCTTTCAACGTATCGTCCGCCACATCCGCACTCATGCTTACGACCGCGGTTCCTTTCTCATGGCTGACCTCTGCGCTCTCCACGCCTGCCAGTGCCTCCAACGCCTTCTTTACGCGTGCCTCACAGTGTCCACACATCATTCCTTCGATATTCATTGTCTTTGTCATCGTTATTCCCTCCATATTTATATTATTTTTTTGATTCTCACTTTTTTGCATTTCTTTTGAAACAGTTTCATTTCCATTTGCTGTTTGCCCAATTGACCGGGTGTCTTCTGCCCCCATCCTAACTGCACCTGCGTTTTCTGCCTTTTCTCCACCTTTATTAGCAGCCTTCTTCCGCATCGGATGATCCTTCGATGCATCGTGCATCTTAAACAGATTCAGCCGCAGCGCGTTCGTCACTACGCAGAAGCTGGATAAGCTCATCGCTGCAGCGCCGAACATCGGATTTAATTTCCATCCAAAGATAGGATACCACAAACCGGCTGCAAGTGGAATACCCACAACATTGTAAAAGAATGCCCAGAACAGGTTTTCGTGAATATTTCGAAGCGTCGCACGGCTTAGACGGATTGCCGCCGGAACATCACTCAAACGGCTCTTCATCAGCACCACATCCGCGGCATCAATCGCGATATCTGTACCGGCTCCGATCGCGATACCTATATCGGCACGCGTGAGCGCCGGGGCATCATTGATACCATCACCGACCATTGCCACCTTGCCCTGTTCTTTCAGGCTGCGGATGACACTCTCTTTCCCATCCGGAAGTACTCCGGCAATGACTTCATCCACACCAGCCTGTGCCCCAATCGCACGGGCGGTCCGCTCATTATCCCCGGTCAGCATGACCACACGGATTCCCATGTTCTGCAGTTCCTTGACCGCCTGCGGGCTGTCTTCCTTGATGACATCTGCCACGGCAATCATACCAGCCAGACGACCATTTTTCATAAAGCACAGTGGTGTCTTGCCTTCCGATGCCAAACGCTCAAAGGATGCCTGTTCCTGTGCGGACACCGTCGTATGTCCGCTGATATAGGAAAAGCTTCCGCCTGCCAGTGAAGCGCCCTCTAACGTACCAGAAAGTCCATTACCCGGCAGCGCCTGGAAATCAGCCGCCTCCGGCGCGTCAATCTGCTGTTCTTTTGCATAAAGAAGAACCGCTTTCGCCAATGGGTGCTCACTCTTCTTTTCCAGGGAAAGCGCCAGGCTTACCAGCTCCTTCTCAGTCACACCTCCGGACGGGATGACGTCAGTCACACGCGGCTCGCCGCTGGTGATCGTACCCGTCTTATCAAGCGCTACAATGTCCATTTTTCCGGTTTCTTCCAGCGAAACAGCCGTCTTGAACAAGATTCCGTTTTTCGCGCCCATGCCGTTGCCGACCATAATCGCAACCGGCGTAGCCAGTCCCAGTGCACACGGGCAGCTGATAACCAGTACGGAAATACCTCGCGCCAGTGCGAATCCAAACGTCTGTCCTGCCAGCAGCCAGATAATCGTTGTCACCACTGCGATCGTGATAACCGCCGGGACAAACACGCCGGAAACCCGGTCTGCAATCTTGGCGATCGGCGCTTTCGTCGCCGCCGCGTCGCTGACCATGCGGATGATCTGCGACAGGGAGGTATCTTCACCGACTCTGGTCGCCTCACAGCGCAGATAACCAGACTGGTTGACCGTTGCCGCCGAAACCGGGTCACCCTGTGCCTTATCCGCCGGAATACTCTCGCCGGTCAGTGCTGCCTCGTTGACCGCGCTTGTTCCTTCCAGGACCACACCGTCCACCGGGATATTTTCACCTGGGCGTACAACAAATACATCACCCTTCTTTACCTCTTCAATCGGAACCTTTGTTTCCACTCCATCCCGGATGATAACAGCTGTCTTCGGTGCCAGTTTCATCAGTCCCTTTAAGGCATCCGTCGTTTTTCCCTTGGAACGCGCCTCCAGCATTTTTCCGACTGTGATCAGCGCCAGAATCATTGCCGCCGACTCAAAGTAAAATTCATGCATGTAGGACATGACTGCCGTGTCGTTTCCCTTTAACTGTGCGTCCGTCATCGCAAACAACGCATATGTGCTGTAAATAAACGACGCTCCGGAACCAAGTGCTACCAGCGTGTCCATGTTCGGGGCGCGGTGTAAAAGTCCCTTGAAACCGCTGATAAAAAATTTCTGGTTAATCACCATGATAATTCCGGCCAAAAGGAGCTGCAAAAGTCCCATCGCCACATGGTTGCCATCCATAAAGTGCGGCAGCGGCCAGCCCCACATCATATGTCCCATCGACATATACATAAGGACTGCTAAGAATCCCAGCGATGCGATCAGACGGTGTTTTAAAACCGGCGTCTCCCGATCTTTTAAGGCGTCCTCTGCCTCCGACGCGCTCTGCGCCTGCGCTGCAGTGCCCTGTCCTTTCAGGGATGCGCCATATCCGGCATCTTCCACCGCATGAATCACGGTCTCCGGGGGCACATCGCCCTCGACGCCCATCGAATTTGTCAGCAGGCTGACCGAGCATGCCGTGACACCCGGCACTTTCGATACTGCCTTTTCAACCCGGCTGCTGCATGCCGCGCAACTCATGCCGGTTACTGTATATTGCTTCATGGTCTCCTCCTATCTCTTAACTGTCCTTATAATATACCCCCACAGGGTATATGTCAACCCCAATTTCATTTATAATCTGTAACGGTTCAGTATCTTCACAGTCACGCGCAAAAAGACCCTGTCCGGAGAATTTCCCCTTACAGAGTCTTTTATACATTCGCATCCATGCCGCCCTTTTGCGGGCATAGACATTATTCCATTTTTATCTATGCATCATCCAAACAGCACGCCCAGCACGCCGTAGGACAGAATCGACATAATCACCGTCGCCAGCGCGATACCGACTAAAATCGCGCCAAATGCCTTGCCAAATTTCATGTGGAGCAGGGATGCCACTAGCGCGCCTGTCCATGCGCCGGTTCCCGGAAGCGGGATGCCGACAAAGAGCATCAGCCCCCAGAACTCATATTTCTCGATCTGCCCTTTTTTGCTCATCGCTTTGCGTTCCAGCCAGAGCGCAATACCACGGAAACACGGAACCCTCTTCATCCACTCCAGCACATGGCGGATCAGAAGCAGGATAAACGGGATCGGCAGGATATTTCCCACGATACAGATCGGGATCGCCCGCAGGATCGGCACGTTTAAGAGTGCCGGTGACGCAGCCAGAAGCCCGCCTCGAAGTTCCAGAATCGGAATCATCGAGATAATGAAGATAATTGCCTCCTTCGATATGACTCCGGATAAATTAGCTGTAAACCATTGTACCAGTGAATCCATAAATTATGCCTGCTCCCCGCTGTTATTTTCATTCTGTGCCGCAGTATCGGTGGTGTTCTCCGAAACAGCGTCCGAAGCATCCGCGAAATCCGCGTCTGGACCAGCTGCGCCTTCTGTTTCTGCGTTGTCAACCGCCTTATCTGCTGCAGTTTCATCCTTCTCTTCAAAGATAGTCTCCTGCATCTCCTCCGGTTCTTCCGGCTCATGCACATCTGCAGATGTCGTCGAATCCATCGGCGCACCGCACCGGCTGCAGAATGCCGCATTTTTCTCCACCTTTGCGCCGCACTCCGCGCAGACTCTTGTGCCCTCTAACTCGGCAATCTCATCCTCCAGGGACGCGATCTTCACAAGCCCAGCCTGGATAGTATGGAACTCATCTGCGAATTTCCCTTCCAACTCGCCCTCATGTCTGTCATAGTATGCTTTTCCCAGTGTGATATATGCCTTATTAATCTTATCTTTCTCGGCGGACAACTTCGATTTCAGCTGTAATACGCCTGTAATGTCCTTTACCCGGTTCGCAGCTTCCTTGCTCTTATCGCTGATCACCTTTCCAAGTTCATCGAAAAATGCCATATTTCTTCCTCCTCTGCGGGATATGTACGCCTCAAATTTTGTTCTGCCTGATGGGACAGCGCATCGCTGTTCTAAATGCAACGGCAGGTTCATGCAAAACCAAAGCGTCTGATATTTTCTCATAACGATTCAGCCGGTTTTTGCATCAAATACATAAACCGGCTGAACCGCTACGTTTCCCTTTATTTTAGCCCCTACGGGGGAGAAAGTCAATCTTTTGCATCCCCGAATCAACTCCAGGCAGCTTTTTTAATACGCAAACACCCGGTTCAGCCGCATCAATTCCGGTGTCAGGCCAAAGGTCGATTTCACAAACTCCGGAACCTTGCCATAGCGGAACGAGCGCTGGTAGATGCCATACTGACCCGATTCATCCATTTCATAGTCCGCCGCATATTCCCCATCATACAGGACATTCTGACCGGCATCCACCGTATATGTCTGACCTATCTCATTTTCCTCCATTGAATTTACCGAATCCCTCAAATCATCCTCTGAAACTGCCCCTGTGTTCTCTGTACTGGACACATATACTGCAATATTGATCCCCTGATATACCTCCGCCATTTGATTGATCTGCACCATATCATCCGAAGCGGAGTTTGCAAGAATTTCTGCAATCTGTTCCAGATCTGTAATCGTTACCTCGCGTCTGCTGTTATTCTGAAGATACTCCCGCTGGCGTTTTCCAAGCTCTGTATCTGCCGGTGCCAGCTGATCCTCCGGAATCTTGCCGCCCTGATACTGAAGCACGATTTTTTCTGTATTTTCCGGCGTCACCTTGCTGCCGACCTCGGTGCCACACTGTTTCAGAATCGCGATCGTCTCCTGGAAGGACGGATAAATCGGGTAATAATCAAACTGGTTAAATGTGTCATAATAGCCGCCATTTTTACGAATCACATCAATCATCGCCTGCATCTCATTTGTCTTAAACTGAATCTCCGCGATCGGCATCTCCTCCCGGCGCATATCCGGCGTCAGAGCCATCAGCTCTTTCTGGTATGCAGCAAGAAGTGCCGCCTTCGTCTGCTCATCCGGAAGCTTCACATGGCTGCAGTCCTCTTCCTCTTTGTAATTGATGCCTGCGGCATCGTCTGCCTGTAGGGACAGCACCGGGTACATTCCCAGTTTATAGCTTTGATTTTCATAAATGGAATCTAGCTGTTCCCGCAGCTCCGATACATTGATCGTGCGGTAATTACGGTAAACGGTTTTTCCATTGTTCAGATGCCAGGACAGCACGATCGAATCATAGCGTGAATCCAGATCCGTCTCACTCATCCAATCCTGTCCGCCGTTCAAATGCTTCCGCTGTCTGGAAGCTGTCTCGATACCCTGCGCGCCAATTTCCCGCAGGACACGGATTCCATCCTCATCCGAGATCTGCATTTTATCTGCCACATCTCCCTGGGACGCCCATTCCATTCCAACACTGTAGCCATCCCTATACATTCTCGGAGTCACATGGTAAGCCCCTACCGCATTGTTGTCCAGCGCATCACAGTAAATACCCGCGTATGCAACCTTGTCAGCATCCGGCAGATAGCTGTCATATCCTGCCACATCCAGGCGGAACCCCAAGAAAATGGCTGCCACTGCCACCGCACTGATGACAAGCTGTCTCTTATGCGCAAACAAGCTCTTAAAATCGAAATGATAGATAATTTCGATCAGGCAGCTGGTGATGAGCAGTCCGCAGATCAAGCCAAACACGGTCCAGATATCATCATTCAGGATTGACCGGAAAATCATTCCGGAAAACAGCGTGATCGGCACAACCAGAAGGAAACGGATCACCGGCTCACTTACCTTAAATGCCATCGCTCTTCCCGCCGCCTCAGACGGGCGTTTCCGGTACAGGAACATTCCCAGACCAAAGAGCAGGGCTGCCACTGCCAATGCAATGACTGCCATCCGGGTGGGATGATCCGAACCAGTTGCCGTGCCGTACCAGAAAACCGGTGAGGTCCGCTCGCACCAGCGCAGCAGAAAATTACCATTGTCATAAAACGTCATGAAGTATTCGGAAAAATACGTCGATACCACTGCAGCCACACCCGGTCCCCAGCTAAAAAGCACGCCGGTTCCCAGTAAACCCACGATCAGATTGCCTGTCAGAATCACTGCCAGCACAACCGTCATGTACACCAGTGTAAAAAAGCACATATGCTGTACATACCCAATCAGCAGGGTTCCCCATGAAAATGGTGCGCCCTTTACCCGCAGCATCACTCCTGCCGCCAGCAAAAATACCAGATACGGGACTGCCAGATACAGGATACCGTCCAGGCAGGTCACAGTATAAAGCATTTCACGGCTGATCGGAAGGCTGTGAAAAAAATCCGTTTTCTTTTTCGAATGGAGATACGAAAAACCGGACGCTGCCAGCACCACTGCCGCCACAATCAGGATAAATACCAGCATTGCATTCTGGATCGAATACATATGCAGCATCTCATTGGTCAGCTTTAATTTTGCTTCTGCTAACGCCGCTTCGACGCTCAGATCTTTAGACAAGTTATCCGGACGCAGCATTATGCTGGTTTCCAGCGCTGTCAGGACCGGAAACAGAAAAAAGCACAAAAGTGCGGTAAGCGCCACGCTCCAGAGACGCTGCTTCGTATTTTCTCTCATATATTTAAAAAACAAGCCTTTTGATGTCATAACCAGCCACCTCCGTTTCACTGATAAAGATCTCTTCCAGGGAAAGCGGTATCATTTCAAAAAACACCGGATGATACGCCTGTAAAATTGTCTGAATCTCTTCCCGTTTTCCGCGCACGGTAAGCGTCAGGAGACTTCCCCTCTGTTCCGTCTTTATAATATCGATTCCCTGCAAATCGCTGCTCCCCACTCCCGCCGGAAGCACACACTGAATCTTGTGAATATTTAACTTCATATCGTCCAGATCCTTTGAGAGAAGCATTCCTCCCTTGTGAAGCAGACCTACATGGTCGCAGATATCTTCCAGCTCCCGCAGATTATGGGAGGCGATGACCGGCGTGAGGTTCCGCTCCTCGATATCATTGGCAAAAAGACTCTTGACCGTCTGCCGCATGACCGGATCCAGCCCGTCAAACGTCTCGTCGCAGAACAGATAATCGGTTCCCGCGCAAATGCCCAGCAGCACAGCGAGCTGTTTTTTCATACCCTTCGAAAAGGTCTGCACCTTCCGCCGGCTTTCCAGTTCAAAATTCTTTAGCAGTTTATCAAACCGGGCTGCATCAAACTTCGGATAAATTCCCTGATAAAACACCTTCATATCTTCCGCCGTTCCATTGCTTAAGAAATACGGCTCATCCGGGATATAAAAGCACCGTGCCTTTACCTTTGTATTCTCAAATACCGTCTCATCATCAACCGTAACGCTTCCTTCGTCCGGCTTTAAAATACCGGCTGCCATCCGCAAAAAAGTACTTTTTCCGGCGCCGTTGGTTCCAATCAGACCAAAGACACTTCCATTGTGAATCTCCGCATGGATATGATCGACTGCCACTGTATCATAAAAACGCTTCGTCAGATTCTCAGCCTTTATCATTTCTGTTTCCTCCTTTCTCACTTCCATAGCTCTGGATGACCTGCTCCTGGAACTCCAGCATCGTGATGCCGGTTCCTTTTGCATCCCGGATCAGAAGTTCCAGCTGATCCCAGATCTCCTGCCGCTTCCTCTCCCGGATCTGCCGGTTATCCGCCACAAAACTGCCCCTGCCCTTAACCGAATAAATATATCCCTGGCGTTCCAGCTCTGCATACGCCCGCTGGATCGTATTCGGATTCATCGACAGCTCCGTTGCCAGACTCCGCACGGATGGAAGCTGACTGTCCTGCTCCAAAATCCCCCGGACCATCAGATCCGACAGCTTCTCAACAATCTGCTCATAGAGAGGTCGTCGATCTTTATAATCAATCAGAATCATGCTCACATTCTCCTTTCCTCCATTCTGCCCTGTATCAAAAATCATAAGTGTATTAGTTCATTTAATACAGTTATAGTATACAAAAAGGGCAGTCGATTGTCAACCGACTGCCCTCTTACGATTTTCTTAACAACCTTTTTGGTTATATCCGAATAGAAACAAACTTCTGCAATCAAAGATTGATTACTGAGCCTGTGTCTCCTCAGCTGCCTCAGTCTCTTCTGTTTCAGCCTCAGTCTCCTCAGCTGCCTCAGTCTCTTCCTCAGATGCCTCTTCAGTCTCTTCCTCGGAAACTTCCTCAGTCTCTTCTGTTTCAGCCTCAGTCTCCTCAACTGCCTCAGTCTCTTCTGCCTCTACAGTCTCCTCTGCTGCTGCAGTTGTCTCCTCTGCTTTGCTGCCGCAAGCGGTCAGAGCAGATGCTGCTACCATTGCACTCATAACTAAGATTGCTGCTGTTTTTGTAAGATTCTTTCTCATAATTATTCTCTCCTCTTTAAAACATACGATTTATGTTTTCTTGTACCTCATCGGTACAGGACTTATAATAAAAACAAATTATGTCCAAAATATGAACAGATAATTAACATTCACTAAATAAATCCCATATTTCTTACAAAAACCGAAAGATTTCGTAAGAAAAATTCTTGTTTCTGTTGGTTTTACATTATTTTTTCAAGTCTTTAAATCTTAATATATGTGCGGCAGTTTTCTCGTTTCAATGCTGCTTTTTCCCGGTTTCCAGCTTATTTTTATTCTTTTTTTGTTCCTTTATGAACAATTTCCTCGATTTTGTGTTTACGATTTGTTCACAATTTAGCCAAATTTGAACGGTTGGAACCGGACTGAAATTCCGTCATATATTTCCGGCAGCGAAGCGGCAGGTGCATCCGCTGACAGGCTGGATTTTCCCGCCCCTTAATTCCTATCTGATGAAAAAATGCACTCCAGAGCGCCGCATATTCGCTCTGATCGGTTCTCCCGGAAAGCGCCTGCAGGGGCTCTGTCTCAGCCCCACGCATCATATACCACCGCCCCTTTCCTGTCCAGACTCCCGCTTCCTGGTGATTTTTATCATAGATAATAAATGGTTCCGAGGGCAGGCGATCTGTAAAATACGGCATCAGCAATGCCGTCACCCGGTTTTTCGGACCAATCTCAGAAAATAGTACCTGATCGGAATATTCTGCAAACCGCAGAAATTCTGTCTGCAAATGCGCTTCATTGGCAACCGCACGGTTGATCTGAAAGACTGTCTGCACCGCCGGTATCTGTAAATTTTCCGTGATACGTCTCCCTGCTGCCCCTGCGCTAAACCCACAGACCAGAAAACGATAGACTGCCTCTGCCCGATCCTCCCGCTCACTCAGCGCCGTGCGGTAAATCCAGCTGTACGCCAATTCTGACAGGGATCGACGCACCGAGCGCACGACTTTCTGTGCCTTGAGCCGATCCACCGCCACCTCCCGGTACTCCGAAAACAGGCTGTAATTATATTCGCCCTGTACTTCCAGCAGCACGTTCTCATGCCCCAAGCGGCTGCTCCAGGCATCATATACTCCTGTGAATATGCCTTCCGGACTGTCTTCACATACAAATACAACCATTTTTCTCTCCTCCGTTCGTTTCATACCTGCGCCATATGAAAATCATCAAACAACGACATCTGGCGGTACAGCCCGCTCTGTGACAGCTGCCACTGCTTCCGCTTTTCTTCACTGACTAGCTGTGCCGCGATCGCATCCTCATGGATCTGCACCGGGTACATCATCCGCCCTGAACAGGTAATGAAGTATACCGCCCGCTTCAGCACAACTCCCATCTTCTTCAAATCTTCAAACCGAAGCGCCACCTGTTTTCTCGTTGCGACAATCCGCATCGCAGACTTTACCCCGATGCCCGGAACACGCAGAAGTGTCTCATACGGTGCCCGGTTTATCTCCACCGGAAACTCACCCAGATTCTGCAGCGCCCAGTCGCACTTCGGATCCAGAAACACATTAAAATTAGGGTGCTTTTCACTCAGAAGTTCCGATGCCCGGAAGCCGTAGTAGCGCATCAGCCAGTCCGCCTGGTACAGACGGTGTTCCCGCAGAAGCGGCGGTCCGTCCGGAAGATCCGGAAGCAGGCTGTCCTCATTCACCTTGATAAACGCCGAATAAAAGACCCTCTTTAATCCAAAATTCCGATACAGCGCTTCCGCGACCGCAACCATCTGATAATCACTCTCCGGAGTCGCCCCGACAATGAGCTGTGTGCTCTGACCGCCGGGGACGAAATAATTCTTGCGGTTTGAGATATTTCCCAGTCCGAAACTGCCATAGATCGATCGTCCTGGGATGACACGGGGGATCTCCGGTGTATGTGTCCTTCCAACCCTTTCATCCGTTTCCCCCGGCTCTTTCGACCTCATAAATCCTTTTACCTTGTCTCCATTCCGCCCCCAATCCATCTTTGTCTCTGTCTGATTCAGACTCAGAATTCCCTTGTCAGCCTGCAGACATTCTTTTTTCCCTTTTCCTATCGCTTTACCACCAATTTCAGTTCTCCCATCTCCCGGAATCTGAATTTCTCCGCACTCTTTCCGCGGAATCCATGCTCCTCTGCTCTCCAGGCGTCCTTCCTGATCCAGCTGTCTCGCGATCCCGGTCTGGATCTGGCGCATCGGGCGCAGTATCTTGTCCCGCGTCTTTCCCGGCGCCAGGCGCGCCAGACCATCAGCCGTCGGAAGCTCCAGATTCACACTCATACGGTCCGCCAGAAAGCCTACTCTCTCAATCAGCTCCGGATCTGCTCCCGGAATTGCTTTCACATGGATATAGCCGTTAAACCGATGGATGCGGCGAAGCCGGTACAAGGTCTGATACAGCAGTTCCATCGTGTAATCCGACGTGTCCAGCACGCCGGAGCTTAAAAACAATCCTTCTATATAGTTGCGCCGGTAAAATTCCATCGTCAGACGGCAAACCTCCTCCGGCGTAAAGGAGGTGCGAACCGTGTCATTGCTCCGCCGGTTGACACAGTAATGACAGTCATAAATGCACTGGTTCGTAAACAAAATTTTCAGCAGGGAGATACAGCGCCCATCCGAAGCAAAACTGTGGCAGATGCCGTCCACCCGGCTGTTTCCAAGAAAGCCTTCCTTTCCCTTTCTACCCACGCCGCTGGAGGTGCAGGCGGCATCATACTTTGCCGCATCCGATAAAATACTTAACTTTTCTTCGATTGAAAGATTTTCCTGTATCAGCATGAGATTCTGCCTCCTCCCGTTCCTCGAACATTAGTTCTGTGCTTATCATATCACACTCTCTTTTTAAATGCAAGCTGTTTTTCGAACACACATTCTATTGTCATGCACACTGTATCCGAGCCTTTCCAATCTACGCAAAGCATTGTTAAATTTCCTCTTAAAATATAATTTCGATAACACATGACAATATTTCCGATTGTTTTCCTCGCAAGCCGCGTTTATAATAAAGAAAGATTGAAGGTATAGAATAAATTATTCTTATAGGTAGGATGAAGGAGGAGTTTACAATGGCTATTTTAGTTACTGGAGGCGCCGGTTACATCGGCAGTCATACCTGCATCGAACTTTTAAACGCCGGATATGAGGTCGTTGTCATGGACAACCTTTACAATGCCAGTGAGGAAGCGCTGCGCCGCGTGGAGAAAATCACCGGCAAGCATGTAACCTTTTACAAGGCAGATATGCTGGATCGCGAGGCAGTCAATGAAATTTTCGAGAAAGAATCCATCGATTCGGTCATTCATTTTGCAGGCTTAAAGGCAGTCGGGGAATCCGTTGCGAAGCCACTGGAATATTACCACAACAATATCACCGGAACCCTGATTCTCTGCGACGTAATGCGCAATCATGGCGTCAAGAAAATCATTTTCAGCTCCTCCGCTACTGTATACGGAGATCCGGCATTCGTCCCGATCACCGAAGAATGCCCGAAAGGCAAAATCACAAACCCTTACGGTCAGACAAAGGGAATGCTTGAGCAGATTTTAACTGACCTGCACGTGGCAGATCCGGAATGGAATGTCGTTCTGCTCCGCTACTTCAACCCAATCGGCGCACACAAGAGCGGTCTGATCGGCGAGGATCCGAAGGGAATCCCGAACAACCTGGTTCCTTATATCGCACAGGTTGCTGTCGGCAAGCTGAAATGCCTCGGCGTCTTCGGCAATGATTACCCGACTCCGGACGGAACCGGTGTGCGCGATTACATCCACGTAGTTGACCTTGCAGTCGGTCATGTAAAAGCACTCCAGAAATTTAACGATAAGCCAGACGTATATATCTACAACCTCGGCACCGGCAAAGGCTACAGCGTACTCGATGTTGTCAAGGCTTACGAAAAAGCCTGCGGCAAAACAATTCCTTATGAAATCAAGCCGCGCCGCGCCGGCGATATCGCAACCTGCTACTCCGATGCTACCAAAGCGAAAAATGAACTCGGCTGGGAAGCTCAATACGGCATTGAGGAGATGTGCGCTGACTCCTGGAAATGGCAGTCGATGAACCCGAACGGATATCGGGACGCTGAGGACTAAGAGATGAAAAAGAATGTGCTTGGCACATTCTCGCGCCGAGCGCGGTCGCTTGCGACATGTTTCTGCTTCGCGCGAGTGCGCATCATTGGCACGTTAATGCCTTTTTGTGTAATAGGGGATTCCAAGAAATTTCCTATTACATAACAAAAGCGGCTGACAGATATCCACCCTAACATCTGCCAGCCGCTTTTTCTGTTCTTTATTTGTGTTCCGCAAATCCCCGCCGCATTTTTTCCAGCGCCCGCTTCTCGATCCGGCTCACATAAGAACGCGAGATTCCAAGTCCGTCGGCAATCTCCCGCTGCGTCTGTTCCTTTCCGCCAAACAGCCCGTACCGGCTGCGTAAGACGATTTTCTCTGTTTCTTTTAAACACGCCTCATAGGCGCGGTAAAGCTGTTCAATTTCCTGCTTTAAAATAATGGTTTCCAGAACTTCTTTTCCTTCTGCCTCCAGCACATCCATCCGGCTGACGGTTTCTCCATCTTTATCTACCCCGATCGGGTCATATAACGAGATATCCTTTGCATATTTTTTACCAGCACGGAAGGTCATCAGAATCTCATTCTCAATACATTTCGCCGCATACGTCGCCAACCGCGATCCCCGCTCCGGATGAAACGTATTGACCGCTTTAATGAGCCCGATGGTGCCGATCGACAGGAGATCTTCCATTTCATAATCTGTACCCTGATATTTTCTGGTCACATGCGCCACCAGACGTAAATTTCGCTCTATCAGAGTATTGCGTGCCTCATGGTCTCCCTCTTTCATGCGTTCCAGACAGGACCGTTCCTCTCCAGGTGTCAAAGGCTTTGGAAATGTATGCAAAGAAAAAGCCACCCTGAAGCTTACTTACTGATAGTTTATGCTTCGGTGGCTTTTCCAGTGCACCACTTGCTTTTCCGATTTTAGAAAGGAAGCTAAAAATCATACCATCCAGCCGGTTATAAATCCGCTGCGTCTAAAAATATTGATACCTCCTTCTCTTCGCCACCAAAAAGATAACTGACACCGTCACGGACATACATTCCGCCACGATAATTGCGCCCCAGATTCCGTTCAGGCCCAGGAGCAGTGGCAGAATGATAACCGATGCACTTTCAAACACAAGAGTACGCAAAAAAGCTATCAGCGCCGAGGTCAGTCCATCTCCCAGCGCCGTAAAAAAGGCGGAACTGAAAATGGAGAAACCGCAGAATAAGAACGAAACCGCATAAATGGAATACGCATGTACCGTCATGTCCAGAAGCCCGGCATCATATCCTACGAAAATAGCTGCCAACGGTGCCGCCATCACCTCGGACAGCAGCAGCATGCTCAGAGACGCTGCCGCGATCAGAACCACACTGCGCTTTAGCAGGTTATTTAACTCCTTTTTATTTCCTGCGCCGTAGTGATAGCTGATAACCGGAGCTACGCCGGTCGCATAACCGATGAAAATCGCAAGGAAAATAAAGTCCACATACATGATGGTTCCGTAAGCTGCGACTCCGTTTTCTCCCGCGTAGCGCATCAGCTGCGCGTTATACAGCATGCCGACAATGGACATGGAAATACTGCTCATCAATTCCGATACACCGTTGGTGCAGGCACGTCTGAGCGCTCCTCCATCCCACTTTGGTCTGCGAAGGCGCAGGCTGCTGCTGTTCTTCCGCAGGAAATAAACCAGCGGTATCGTTCCGCCTATGATCTGTCCCATCGCAGTCGCCATCGCCGCTCCGGCAATTCCCCAATGGAACACCCCCATGAACAGAACATCTCCCGTCATATTGAGCACACCCGAAATGATCGTTACAATCAGCCCCAGCTTCGGCTTCTCCGCCGTCACGGAAAGGCTGCCAAACGCATACTGCAGCATTAAAAACGGAAGCGCCACCAGAATGATCCGTCCATACCGGATGCAGTCCGCCAGCATCCCTCCCTTCGCGCCAAGAAAGGCAGCGATCTGCGGTAAAAACAGAATACTGATAACCGCAATTACCAGACCAGAAACAACGGTCGCAACGATCAGAAGGGAAAAAATCTCCTGGGCCTTCTCACGCCTGCCCTCGCCCATAATCCGGGCAATCAGGGCACTTCCACCCGTGCCGAACATAAATCCCATGGCACCTACGACCATCAGAAACGGCATAATGAAATTGACCGCCGCAAACGGCGTTTTTCCTACAAAATTCGATACAAAATATCCATCTACCACACCGTAAATGGAGGTAAAAATCATCATTAAAATAGATGGAATTGTAAACCGGATCAATCTCCCAAAACCGAAATGATCCGATAACTGAATCCTCTGTTCCATAACATTCTCCTGTCAAATTTTTAAGTAATTCTGCCATTATATCACGATTCGCATCTTCGATGCTTACCGCTGCTGACGCAGCTATCGTGATCGCCATTCGCCGTTCGCCATAAATCTGCAAGCAGCTTTCTGGCTCACTTGCGCTCATTATATCATAATTCTTCACATCACGGAACATCACCTGCACCTCTTCTCCGTTACTGTTCACGCATACGTGCCCAGTAACGGAATTTGCCGTGGCTTCGCATTTAAATACGGCAAATTCCTGCTGCCACCACGTTTTCTTACGGCACTTTCGGTTCCAAAAGTGCCTACCCGTGAATACTCTCCCCTTGAGCCAAATAATTATTATTCCTACGGTTGATTTTTTCGGAATTATTCTGTATAATGAAAATAAATTTACAATTTAACGCGTTAAACCTCAACGCATTAAATTCAAAAAAGCACGACTTTCACATTAGGGAGGAACTATGTTATGAGCGAAGACAAAAAATTAAACATGCCTCAATCGCTTCTGCTTCTGCTCCTGATCATCGGAGCGGTTGCAGTCTGCATCCGGCTGAAAACGGGCGGACCGATGATTGGACTATTTATGAGCTGGATCATCATCTATCTGTTTTGTAAGGTATTACGCATAAATTATGAGCATGTTGTAAACGGCGCTTACGACGCGATCCGGGTTGTCGTTCCTACCCTGTGCCTGCTCATGGCAATCGGCGTCATGATCGGTACCTGGCTGCAAAGCGGCACGATTGCAACCATCATTGTCGGCGGTTTAAAACTGATCAACCCGACCTGGCTGCTGCCTCTGACCCTGATTTTCTGTGCCGTATTAAGCCTTGTGACCGGAACCTCCTACGGTTCCGTCGGCAGTGCCGGTGTTGCCATGATGGCAATCGGCAACGCGATGGGCATCCATCCTGGCATGGTGGCAGGTGCTGTCATCTGCGGCGCGATGTTCGGTGACAAATTAAGCCCGCTTTCCGACACAACCAACCTGGCTCCAGCGGTTGCTGGCTCTAAATTAAACGACCACGTGCGTTCCATGCTCTGGACCACGCTTCCGACCTTTGTCATCAGCCTGGTTCTCTTTGTAATTCTTGGCATCAGCCAGACTTCAGGGAACTATGAAACTGGAAATCTTCTGACATACATCGATGCCCTGCAAGGTGAGTTTAAACTTGGCTTCATCACTCTGCTGCCAGCCATCGCAATCATTATTCTGCTTTTATGCAAAGTAAACGCGGTTGTCTCCCTTGGTCTTTCCGCCATCTGCGCCGGAGCTGTCTCTTTCTTCTATCAGGGCGCAACTCTGCAGAGTATCATCCGTGTTGCTTACAACGGATACAGTACCAGCATTGAGGAAGGTATTTTACAGACCATCTTAAACCGCGGCGGTATGAGCAGCATGCTTCAGTATGTGGCAATCATCTGCTTTGCAGTTGGTATGGGCGGTATGCTGGATCGCCTCGGCGTTCTCGGCAATCTCTTAAACGCCATCGTAAATCACATCAACAGCGATGGCAGCCTGATTGCAGCAAGCCTTTTAGTCGGCTATGTAACCAGCTTAATCAGCTGTTCCCAGCCGATGTCCCACGTCCTGACTGGAAATATGATGAAACCGCTGTTCAAATCCAGAAAAATCGCACCGGAAATCCTTTCCCGTACCCTTGAGGACGCAGGTACTTTATCCGGTCCGATGATTCCGTGGCACGGTTACTGTGTATACATGTCTGGAACCCTCGGCGTTGCCTGGTCAGTATTTTTCCCATACCTGTTCTTACTGTACTTAACTCCTTTGTTCAGTATTTTCTATGGATTTACGGGAATCTCCATCCGGCATACAGACGACGCTCAAAATTAAACCTTTCACTTGATGAAAACAAAATGATCGAAACATATATGCAGCCTTTGACACGGTGTTTACCTGTGCAAAGGCTGAACACATCTAATTTGCCCGAACTATTTTCATGATTTCGCGCAAAATATATTACATATGAATTTAGGAGATGAATATTTATGATGGAAACAAAGCTTGTACTTCTCGGAACCGGCACCCCGAATGCCTGCCCGAATGCCAGCGGTCCTTCTTCCGCAGTTGTCGTAGGCGACCGCGCTTATCTTGTAGATTTTGGTCCTGGCGTTGTCCGTCAGGCGGCGAAAGCATACCAACAGGGAATTGATGCCCTGCGCCCGGACCGGCTGATGATCGCATTCTGCACACATCTGCACACCGACCACACGGCCGGCTATCCGGATCTCATTTTTACCCCGTGGGTGCTGGAACGCCCGAAGCCGCTGAAAGTATTCGGTCCAAAAGGCATCCAGAACATGACCGAACATATTTTAAAAGCATATGAGACGGACATCGACTTCCGTATCCACGGCTTTGAAAAAGCCAACGAAAATGGCTACAAAGTCGAAACTACCGATATCCAGCCTGGTATCATTTATCAGGATGACCGCGTGACGGTTGAGGCATTTCCAGTCAGCCACGGTACACTTGAAAGCTACGGATTTAAGTTTACAACACCGGATAAGGTGATCGTGATCAGCGGTGACACGGCTCCGCTTGAGATCGTGGCGCAGAAAGCGGAAGGCTGCGATATTCTCCTCCATGAGGTCGAGTACACCGCCGGACTCTCCGCCAGAGAGCCAAAATGGCAGAAATACCACCAGGAAGTTCACACTCTCAGCGTTGATCTGGCAAAGATTGCCGCCAAAGCGCACCCGCGGCTTCTGGTTACCTACCACCGTATCTATCACATGGAAATCCAGGACAACACCCGCGATGTCGAGGCTGAGATGGCGCGCAGAAACACCGCCATTTTGCAAGAAATCCGTGATGCCGGATATGAAGGTGCCGTTGTAAATGGACAGGATTTAGATGTATTCTAAGAAAAATTTAAGGGGCTGTGAAATAAGTCCCTAAACAAAATGGGGATGTAAAAACTCAATCGATTTTTTTTACATCCCCATTTCGTTTTATCTTCTACGCCAGCATCATCCGGTCATTATCAAATGCCTTCTTCTTTTTCTCCGCATAGCAGTCTAAAAGGTCATTCACCCCCATTTTCGCTCTCTCCTCACCGCCCAGATCCAGGATGATCCGGCCTTCATCGAGCATGATCGTCCGATTTCCGGTCGTGAGCGCCTGCGACAGATTGTGGGTGATCATCAGCGTCGTCAGGTGGTTTTCCGACACAATCGACCGCGTGATCTCCATGACCTTATCCGCCGTCGCCGGGTCAAGCGCCGCTGTGTGCTCATCCAGAAGAAGGAGCTTTGGCATGACAAGCGTACACATGAGAAGCGTCACAACCTGTCTCTGACCACCTGACAGAAGCCCTACCTTCGTCTTCATACGGTTTTCCAGATCCATATGGTACTTCTCAAGCTCTGTCCGAAATAGATCCTTTTCCTGTTTGCGGACCGCACTTCGAAATGGCTTCCGATCCTTCCGGGTATATGCCAGCGCCAGATTTTCCTCGATCGTCAGATGCGGCGCCGTTCCTTTCATCGGATCCTGGAACACGCGCCCGATCTGGCGCGCCCTGCGGTGCTCCGACAGAAAAGTGATATCCTGACCATCCAGGAAAATCTGTCCCTGATCCAGCCAGTAATTGCCGCAGATCGCATTAAAAAGCGTCGATTTTCCCGCTCCGTTGGAACCGATGATCGTCACGAACTCCCCATCATCCAGATGCAGGTCCAGTCCGTTCAAAGCGTGGTGCTCGCTCGCCGTACCAGCGGAAAATACTTTGGTTGCCTGTTTTACATCTAACATAGTACATCTCCATCTTTTATCCCTGTTTGTAACTGCTTTCCAGGTTATTGTTCACACATATCTTTTTTTCTCGTCCGTTTCATCTTTGAAAGTCCCATCTGATAACGGATCGCCGGAAGCGCCAGCGCCGCCGCTACGATGCACGCTGATACCAGTTTTAACGCATATGCCGGAAAAATCTGGCTCTTGGTTGCCGCTGCGATGATATAACGGTAGATGATCGAACCGAAAATCGAGGAAAAAAATCCGATTTCCAGACCTCTTTTTCCAACAATCACTTCGCCAATGATGACCGATGCCAGACCTACGACCAGCATACCGGAACCGGAGTTTACATCTGCAAATCCCTGATACTGGGCAATCAGACCGCCGCTGACCGCTACCAGTGCATTGCTGAATGCCAGCGCCGTGATTTTCATCGCGTCTACATTGATGGAGGACGCGCTCACCATCGCCTCATTATCGCCCGTCGCCCGGATGCAGAGTCCCAGATGCGTCCGAAAGAAAAGAATCAGCAGCACCAGGCAGACTGCTGCTCCCGCGATCGCAATCACGAGTCTTGCCGCCTCTTTTGAAAGTCCCAGGCTTTCTGCCGCTTTAAATACGGTCGGAACATTGATGAGGGAAATATTCGGGCTGCTTCCCATCACAATCAGGTTGATGGTGTAAAGCCCGCACATTGTGAGGATGCCAGCTAATACCGCATGAATCCCCATCTTCGTCTGGAGTAAGCCTGTCACACAGCCAGCCAGCGCCCCGGCCACAGCTGCTGCCACGATCCCGGCAACCGGATGCCCCGCCAGCGTGCAGACCGCCGAGGCTGCCAGTCCCAGCGTAAAACTCCCCTCCGCCGTCAGATCCGGAATATTTAAAATGCGGAATGTGACATATATTCCAAGCGCCAGTATTCCATATAAAAATCCCAACTGCAGGGATCCGATCACCAGTGTCATGTGTGCTTCCTCCTATTTTCAAGTTCGTTTGTAATTACTCCGCAAATTTCCACAATCAATGAATGTGTGTACCAGCCAGACTGCTATATATCTTACTCCGCATCCTTTACAAAGGTTGCCTCTTTCTGCACCTCATCCGAGAATGTGATTTCCAGTGCATCGGCTGTATCCTGATTGATTACCATATTGGAAGCCGGTACCACAACAGCTGCAATATCCTCCATCGCAGTTCCATTTAAGTATTCCAGTGCCATATCTGCGGTCTGTGCGCCGATCTCGGTATCGCTGATCGCAATCGTTGCAAATGCACCGGAATCAACCATAACAGCGGAGCTTCCATATACCGGAATCTTCGCATCTCTTGCCACTTCCGTTACCATCGGCATTGCACTCTGGATGACACTGTCATTCGGTACGAAAATCGCGTCAACCTCGCCCGCTAAAGACTGTGCCGCCTGCTGTACTTCAGATGAGTTCGTAACAACCGCCTCTTTATAAGAAAGTCCCTGATCGTCTAAATATTTTTTTGCATTCTCCACGGTGCTGACGGAATTGATCTCGCTTGTATTATACAACATTCCGTAGGTCTTACAATCTGGTGTCAGCTTATCGCTCAGTGCGAAAATATCCTCAACCGGAATCGCATTGGAAGTACCGGTTGCATTCTTATCCGGCTTTTCCATATCGGTAATGACGCCCGCGCCGACCGGATTGGAAACAGCGATAAAGAATACCGGAATATCCGTCTCCAGGTTTACCATCGCCTGGGTCGCCGGAGTCGCAATCGTTGCAATCAGGTCAACACCGCTGTCTGCCATCTCCTGGCAGATGGTATTCAGCGCTGCCGCATCGCCCTGTGCATTTTTGTAAACAATATCGACTTTACCACCTGTATATTTTTCAGTCAGCTCCTCCGAGAAACCATCGCGCATATCTGCAAATGCACCGTTATCAATCATCTGGATCACGCCAACCTTGATATCGCCCTTTGCCTCGCTGGCTGCTGCCTCCGATGCATCTCCATTTTCAGAAGCCGCCTCAGAATCAGCCGCTGCTGTCGTTTCTGCCGCATTCGAGCCGCCACAGCCTGCCATCGTCAGTGCCATTGCCGCTGCCATCGCTGCTGCTGTGCCTCTTTTTGCCATCATTCCAAATCCATTCATTTTTCTCATAATACTCTCCCTTTCCGCCATCCTGGCTCTCGCTGATTTTGATTCCCAACGAAATATAAAATCCCCGGCGCAGACAAACTCCTGCGCCGGGGACGAATAAACAAATATCGTGGTGCCACCCCTGTTCTCAGACCTTCAAACTTTATATATAAAAAGCAGATATTCCCACACAATGGAAAATATCTGCCATCCAGTCTGACTCATTCTACGGTACGGAAAACATAAACGTGATTGATAATGCGAAATCAGATATGCTCTCGATACCCTACTCTTTAACGCAGAGTTACGGCTGCAGCTACTCGAATCACTCTTTCACCTCGCATCTCCCAAATCCATTCCATACAGCCCTTCATACCGGTTTCCACCAAGCCCGGCTCTCTGTGATGTACCTCTGTATGTACTCGTTTTGTTCATTGACTTTGTAGTATCGTATTTAATTTTCTCATAGTTTACCACTATGTTTTTAAGTTGTCAACCCTATTTTCAAATTTTTCTTTATCATCGGCAAAATCGGGTTACTGTTCACAGGTAGGCACTTTTGGAACCGAAAGTGCCGTAAGAAAACGTGGTGGCAGCAGGAATTTGCCGTATTTAAATGCGAAGCCACGGCAAATTCCGTTACTGGGCACGTATGCGTGAACAGTAACAAAATCGGCTGCCCGCGCGTTGCTGTACGGCACTTGCAGTTTCAAACGTGCCAATTTGTGAGGATATATTAGAACAATACTTCTCCGATAATCTCCACCGCATCGCTGATGCAGTCCGGACAGGCACGCAGCACATTTCCCGTTTCCACACCCTTCAAATCCCTACAGACCACGCTCTGGTTCTTCTCAAGGAAACGCGCGATGCACTCTCTGGCATCCTTATAAGAAACCGACTTCGAATTCGCCAGCTCCAGATCCCCGGTACTATCCTTCAGCCCCGCCAGCACAGCCGCCGCCGAAATGGCCCCGCAGGTACCATTCATGCCGCCCATGCCAAGACCAAGCCCCTCCGTCACCTTAAACAGCGCCACCTTGTCCAAATCCACCTTATCCGCAAACGCACATGCCACCGACTGGGCACAATTATACCCCATTGCATGAAACTGAGCCGCCTGCTGCTGACGCGCTGAAATCTCTTCTTTCGTCATACTGATACCTCCTAAAATTTTCTTAATCTGCTAAATTTTTTATATTGTACTATTTATGCCAATTATAACATACATTTCCACTTTTTAAACACCCCAAAAAGCATACAACATACAGCGCCAGAAGCCAAATGCCCTCCGTTGCATTTGCAGGAGTCTTGGTAACTCTTGGCTCGCAGAGATTTGTGTTAGAGTTCAAAATACACCTGTCTGAGCGAAGCGAGTTTGTATTTTGGACTCTGCTTTTAACAAATCTATGCAAGCCTAGTGTTACCGGCTCCGAAACCGCAACGGAGGGCATTTGGCTTCTGGCGCGTCACCTTGCCATTTTTATGCATTTCTATATATTTCTATTTCATCAGCGTAACCATAACCGCCTTCTGGGCATGCAACCGGTTTTCCGCCTCTTCAAAGATCTCAGACGCATGTTCTTCAAAGATCTTCTCGGTAATCTCCTGTCCACGGTAAGCCGGCAGACAGTGCATTACCATCGCCCCCGGTTTTGCCGCAGCCATCAGTTCATCATTGATCTGATATCCCTGGAATGCCTGCTGGCGGATCTTCTTCTCTTCTTCCTGACCCATGGAAGTCCATGTATCTGTGATGACAACGTCTGCATTTTCCACTGCCTTGATCGGATCATTTACCAGTGTAAATGCGTCATTGCCAGCTGCGAAATCCAGCACTTCTTTCGCCGGACGGTAATTATCCGGAGTTGCGATAGATACCTGCATATCCGATTTCAGACCGCCTACGATCAGGGAGTTCGCCATGTTGTTGCCGTCGCCGATGTAACACATCTTGAGCCCTTTCAGTACGCCGTATTTCTCACGGATCGTCATCAGGTCAGCCAGTACCTGGCACGGATGGCAGAAATCAGTCAGACCGTTGATGATCGGGATAGAACCGTATTTTGCCAGATCCTCCACTTCTTTCTGCTCATAGGTACGGATCATGATGCCGTCCAGATAACGGGACAGTACGCGTGCGGTATCCTGTACCGGCTCACCGCGTCCGATCTGTAAGTCGCGGGAGGAAAGGAACAGTGCCTGTCCGCCGAGCTGGAACATACCTGTCTCAAAGGAAACTCTGGTACGGGTGGATGACTTCTGGAAAATCAGGCCGATAGATTTGCCCTCCAGAAGACGATGTGAAATGTGATGTTTCCGCTCATATTTTAACTGATCTGCCAGATCCAGAATCGAGGTAATCTCCTCCGGTGTGCAGTCCAACAGCTTTAATAAATGCTTCATGTCTAAAATACCTCCCTCATAGCAGCGATTGCCTCGTCCATCTCCTCTTTCGTGATAACAAGCGGCGGAAGCAGACGGATCGCCTCTGTACCGGCTGTCAGGACCAGGACGCCTTTCTCCATCAACTGACTGACCATCGCAGCTCTCTCGTCTTTGTCCACTACGATGCCTAACATCAGTCCCATGCCGCGAACGGTTTTTACCTTCGGAGAACCGATCGCTAAAATCTCCTTTTTCAAGTACTCGCCCTTTTCCTGAACCGATTTCAGGAATTCCGGCTTATTTACAATATCTAATACGGTATTGGCAGCCGCACAGCAGAGCGGATTACCGCCGAAGGTTGTACCGTGCGTACCGGCGCCCAGTACATCCTGGCATTTCTTATCCGCCATGACAGCACCGATCGGAACACCGCCGCCGAGCCCCTTTGCCATACTGATGATGTTCGGCTGAACGCCGTACTGCTCATAGCAGAACAGGCTTCCGGTACGTCCGATGCCCGTCTGAACCTCGTCAATCAGAAGCAGGATGTCCTTCTCCTTGCAGATCTCGGCAGTTGCCTGTACAAATTCCTTATCAAGCGGAAGGACGCCGCCCTCGCCCTGAATCATCTCCATCATGACAGCGCAGGTCGTACCATCGATCTTGCACTTCATGTCTTCGATATCATTGGCTGCCGCATAATCAAATCCTTCCGTAAATGGGAAGAAATACTGATGAAACTTGTCCTGTCCGGTTGCCTTTAATGTCGTCACGGTACGTCCGTGGAAAGACTGTTTCAGCGTAATAATCTTATTTCTTCCCTCGCCGTATTTGTCAAAGGAATACTTTCTTGCCAGCTTGATCATACCCTCGTTGGCCTCCGCACCGGAGTTTGCAAAAAAGATTTTTCCCATTCCGGCTGCATCGACCAACTTCTTTGCTGCCTGCACCATAGGCTCGGTGTAATACAGGTTGCAGGCGTGCATCAGCTTATGTGCCTGCTCCGATATCGCAGTCGTCAGCGCATCGTTGTCATGACCAAGACTGTTGACACCGATGCCGGAGGTCAGATCAATGTATTTCTTTCCCTCCGTATCCCACAGCGTCGCGCCTTTTCCGTGATCCAGCGCAATCGGAAAGCGGCCGTATGTATGCATGATATATGTTTCTTCGCCCTGCTTGATTTCTTCAAATGTCATAAAAATCCTCCATGCATCTTTCAAACTTTGTTTACGAGAACATGGTTCCTACACCGTCATCGCTCAAAAGCTCGACCAGAATCGAGTGCGGCACACGGCCATCCTGGATATTGGCACGTTCTACGCCCTGGCGCACTGCCTCAACGCAGCAATCTACCTTCGGAATCATGCCGCCGGAGATCACGCCCTCTTTGATGAGTGCCGGAACCTCGGAAACTTTCAGTCTCGGAATCAGTGTCGAATCGTCTTTCGGATCGCGCATCAGACCGCATACATCCGTCAGAAGAATCAGTTTTTTCGCTTTCAATGCTACCGCCAGCTTCTCCGCTGCCGTATCTGCATTGATGTTATAGTTCGTCTCCTCGTCCATGCCTGCTGCCACGGAGGAAACAACCGGGATAAAGCCCTCATTTAAAACGTCGAGAACAACTTTCTCATTGACTTCTTTAATATCTCCCACATAGCCGTATTCCGTTCCATCCGGATCGACTAACTGGATCGCCTTGAAGAGTCCGCCGTCCATGCCGCCCAGACCAACGGCATGTCCGCCTGCTTTCTCAAACAGGGAAACAAGGTTTTTGTTAACCTTGCCGCAGAGAATCATCTGGACAATATCCATCGTCTCGCGGTCTGTGTAGCGCAGACCTTTGACAAATTTAGACTCTTTTCCGGTTTTTTTGAGCATCTCCGAAATCTCCGGACCGCCGCCGTGTACCAGCACGACCTTGATTCCTACCAGATTTAAAAGGACGATATCCTCGATCACCGCCTGCTTTAAATCTTCATTAATCATGGCGTTTCCGCCGTATTTTACAACGATAATTTTACCTGCATATTCCTGAATATAAGGCAGTGCCTCTACCAGGACTTCTGCGCTCATTTTTGATCCTGTTTTCATCACGTCCGATAATCTCCATTAATCTTCACATAATCATAGGTCAAATCGCATCCCCAGCAGGTAGCTCTTCCGCTGCCTTCCTGAAGTGTTACATTGATCTCCACTTCATCCTGGCTTAAGATTTTCTTTGCCAGATCTTCATCAAAATCAAGTCCTCTGCCGTCCTCACAGACCGCAATGCTGCCCTCTTTGGAAGCAAACTCGACTAACACTTTCTCCGTGTTAAACTCAGCTCCGGAATAGCCCATCGCGCAGAGAACGCGTCCCCAGTTCGCATCGGAACCGAACATTGCTGCTTTGGTCAGGGAAGAACCGGCGATGGATTTTGCCAGTACCTCGGCTGTCTCCTCGTCCTTCGCTCCCTTCACGGTACAGGTCATCAGCTTGCTTGCGCCCTCGCCGTCTGCCGCAATCTTACGAGCCAGATCCTGCATGACTGCCTGCAATGCCTCGCAGAATGCCTCGTATGCCGGACCTTCTGCAGTAATCTCCGCATTGCCAGCCATACCATTTGCCAGAACGGTACACATATCGTTGGTGGAGGTATCGCCGTCAACGGTCACACGGTTGAAGGTACGTTTTACATTGAATAACAGCGCCTTGCGGATCATCTCGCTGCTGACTGCACAATCGGTTGTGATGAAGCACAGCATCGTTCCCATATTCGGGTGGATCATGCCGGAACCTTTGCAGATACCGCCGATGTGACAGGTTGTTCCATCTATATCAAATTCAACAGCGATCGTCTTCACTTTTGTATCGGTCGTCATGATCGCTTCTGCAGCTACCAGGGAGTTGTCATATTTCATCTCCATCTCGCCTGCATGAGCCTCGATCGCCTCAACCGGAAGCGTCTGACCGATGACGCCGGTCGATGCTACGATTACATTTTCCTCCGAAACGCCCAGCGCTCGCGCGCCTGCCTTTGCCTGTCTTCTTGCATTCTCCATGCCAAACGGAGCGCACGCATTCGCATTACCGGAATTGACAATAACCGCCTGTGCCTTTCCGTCGGCCAGATGTTCCTTTGTCAGTAAAATCGGCGATGCCTTGACGCGGTTGGTCGTATAAACCGCCGATGCGTTGCAGACACAGTCCGAAAGGATCATCGCCAGATCCTTTTTTGTATGAGATTTGCGGATTCCGCAGCGCATCGCACCCGCTTTAAATCCTTTTGCAGCACAAACGCCGCCTTCGATTATCTTCATATGACATTCCTCCTGTCATTTTTATATAACTTCGCGTCTATAGTCCCCCGCAGCTATTTTATGGTTTTATCTCTCAACCCCAAAATATCTAAAAAAACCATCTGCCGTTCTTTTATTATAGCACTTTTCTATAGTGCCAGTCCAGTTGTCTCCTCAAATCCGAGCATCAGGTTCATGTTCTGAACGGCTGCGCCTGAAGCACCCTTTCCAAGATTATCAAAGAGCGCCGTCACCATGGTCTGTTCCCCGTGACCATTGACAATCAGCTCCAGACTGTCTCGACCTGCCATATCTGCCGCCGCGATCATACCGTCATATCCAAACGGATGTACCTTAATGAGCTTCTGTCCGTCATACCAGCCAGCCAGCTTCTCGTAGATATCTTCCGCGGTCGGCTTCCCCGGAAGCAGGCGGTTCTGAAGCTGAATCGTGACTGCCATTCCTTTATAGTAGTCATCCACGATCGGACTGAATACCGGCGGGAAGTCCAGTCCGCAGATTTTCTGCATTTCCGGCAGATGTTTATGTTTCAGAGTCAGGCCATAGATACGGGGTGCAAAATAACTCTGCGGCTTCTCTGGGGATTCATACTCGGCAATCATCTTTTTGCCGCCGCCCGAATAGCCAGTCAGCGAAAATACCGTCATCGGATAATCCTTCGGAATCACGCCCTGTGCAACCAGCGGATACGTTGAAGTGATAAATCCGGTCGCATGACAGCCTGGATTCGCTACGCGGTTCGATTTCTGAATTGCCTCGCGATGTGCATTCGAAAGCTCTGCCATACCATACGTCCATCCGGCTGCCGTCCGGTGTGCGGTAGAGGCATCGATGATACGTGCCTTGGAACCTTCTGCCAGCGCAACCGCATCGATCGCCGCCATATCCGGCAGACACAAGAATACAATATCTGCTGCGTGAATCAGTTTCCGCCGTTCTTCACTGTCTTTCCGCTTTTCTTCATCAATCAGAAGCAGTTCGATATCCTCTCTCCCGGCCAGACGATCATAAATCTGCAGTCCGGTTGTTCCTTCTTTTCCGTCTATATAAATCTTCGGTTTCGCCATTGTTCGTCCCCCGTTTCCTATCCGTCTTTCTTATGTCACATTTCCAACGCCCGTCATTGCTTACGCAGCCATCACCATCCGCATCCGGCGCTGACCAGAATGCACTAAACCGTTTCGTGCTCGCTCACAAACTTCTCAATCACCGAAATCTGACGGGTTACTTCCTCCGGAGCCGGTCCACCAATCACCTTACGTCCACGTACACAGGTCTTCAAATCAATCGCTTCATATACGTCATTTTCAAAGACATCGGAATGTGTCTTGTACTCTTCCAGTGTCAGATCGGCTAAGGACTTGTCCTCACGTACACACTGGGCTACCAGCTGTCCGACGGTCTTGTATGCGTCACGGAACGGCATTCCCTTCTTGGTCAGGTAATCTGCACAGTCCGTTGCGTTGATGAAGCCTTTCAGAGCCGCTTTCTTCATATTGTCTTTCAGGATCTGCATCGTGGAGAACATTGGAGTCAGCACGCGCAGGCACTGTTTTACGGTGTCAATCGCATCAAAGACTGCCTCTTTGTCTTCCTGCATATCCTTGTTGTATGCCAGCGGAATACCCTTTAACATGGTAAGAAGGGTAAACAGATCGCCGTACACGCGACCGGTCTTGCCACGGACCAGCTCGCAGACATCCGGATTCTTCTTCTGCGGCATGATGGAGGAACCGGTTGAAAATGCGTCATCCAGCTCTACAAACTTGAACTCCCAGGAACACCAGGAAATAATCTCCTCAGAGAAACGGGACAGATGCATCATCAGAATGGATAACGCTGCCGTCAGCTCTACGCAGTAATCACGGTCGGAAACACCGTCTAAGGAGTTGTTGGTCACTCTGGCAAATCCAAGCTGCTGGCGTACAAAATCACGGTCGATCGGATAAGTCGTGGAAGCCAGCGCGCCAGATCCGAGCGGCATATCATCCATGCCCTCTAAGCAGTTTTCCAGACGGATTACATCACGGCGCATCATATTGGCATATGCCATCATATAATGTCCAAATGTAACCGGCTGTGCACGCTGCAGATGTGTATAACCCGGCATAACAGTTTCCAGATTGTTCTTTGCGCTCTCGCAGAGTGCTTCCATGAAATCGAGAATTTCCTTTTTGATCGCCACGATCTCTTTCTTCACGTAAAGACGCATATCCAGTGCAACCTGATCATTTCTGGATCTCGCCGTGTGAAGACGTTTTCCGGCATCGCCGATGCGCTCGGTCAGAATCTGCTCTACATTCATATGAATATCCTCATAATCCTGTGAGAAATGAATCTTACCTGCCTCAATATCCGCTAAGATACCTTTCAGTCCTTCGATAATCTTGTCTGATTCTTCCTTCGCAATGATGCCCTGCTTGCCCAGCATAGCCGCATGGGCCATGGAGCCTGTGATATCTTCCTTATAAAGACGACAGTCAAAGGAAATCGATGAGTTAAAATCATTTACCTCCAGATCTGTCTCTTTTCCGAATCGTCCTGCCCATAACTTTGCCATAAGTGTAAACTCCTTTTTATTCTCTGATTTAGAACCAATGCGACCATTGGAACCGGCAGATACCGGAAAACCAATGGTCACCATCGGCTGCGGGCTTGTCGCCTGCAGATTATTTATTATTTTCCTAAATTATTCTACGCTCGGAAAATGCTTGCCGGTCTTTGCTGCCAGAACTTCGTCGTTCAGGGCGCGAACCTTGATCGGAAGTCCGAACAGGTTGATGAATCCAGCGGAATCTGCCTGGTTGTAGCAGTCATCCTCATCAAATGTAGCCATGCCTGCGGAATACAGGGTGTATGGAGATGTAACAGATGCCGGAATGATGTTGCCCTTGTAAAGTTTCAGTTTTACATCACCGGTTACGGTCTCCTGTGTGGAATCAACAAACGCGCTCATTGCTTTGCGCAGCGGTGTGTACCACTGACCATTGTATACTAACTCAGCGAACTTGAGAGCCAGCTGCTGTTTGTAGTGCTGTGTCTCTTTGTCCAGAGTGATTTCTTCCAGTTTCTCATGAGCTTTGTAAAGGATAGCTCCACCAGGAGTCTCATATACACCACGGCTCTTCATGCCAACCAGACGGTTCTCTACAATATCCAGAAGTCCGCAGCCGTTCTCACCGCCTACCTTGTTCAGAACCTCGATTACCTTCTCTGCATCCATCTCCTCGCCGTTTACACTGGTCGGAACACCTTTCTCGAAGTGGATGGTTACATAAGTAGCTTTATCCGGTGCATTCTCCGGAGATACGCCTAACTCAAGGAATCCAGGTTTGTTGATCGGAGCCTCGTTTGCCGGATCCTCCAGATCCAGACCCTCATGGGACAGATGCCACAGGTTCTTATCCTTGGAGTAGTTGGTCTCTTTCGTAATCTTTAACGGAATGTTGTGAGCCTCTGCGTACTCGATCTCTTTTTCACGGGAATTCAGTTCCCAGAAACGCCACGGAGCGATAACATCCATCTGCGGAGCAAATGCCTTGATAGCCAGTTCGAAACGAACCTGATCGTTTCCTTTACCGGTACAGCCGTGGCAGATAGCGTCTGCGCCCTCTTTCTTCGCAATTTCAACGATTCTCTTAGCGATAATCGGACGAGCGAAGGAAGTACCTAACAGGTAATGCTCATAAGTAGCGCCAGCCTTCATGGTCGGGATGATGTACTCATCTACGAACTCTTTCTTCAGATCCTCGATGTACAGCTTGGAAGCACCTGTCTTTAATGCCTTCTCTTCCAGACCATCCAGCTCCGCACCCTGACCTACGTCAGCGGAAACTGCGATAACCTCACAGCCATAGTTTTCTTTCAGCCACGGGATTAAAACCGATGTGTCCAGACCGCCTGAATATGCAAGAACAATTTTATTATATTTCTTAGCCATTTTTCATTTCCTCCAATCATTTGCCTGCGTGATGCTTTTTTCTTTGTCCATCCAGTCAACTAAGACCGGCAGATTTATATGCCTCACGTGAAATTACCCAGATTATACCTCCTTGATCCTAATTATGCAATACTTTTTTTGCATTTTTATGAATAATTTTTGTATAAAAACGTGTTTTATGCATTTTTCATGTGTTTTATGCATAAAAATAACATTTACGGACTTCATTTATATGCTATGCTACATGATAGGTATAAGTATTATAAATAAGTGGTACTGTGTGTGTACAGTAACATGGTACTGCCCTTCCTGCATTCTAAAATATGCATCTTGATTTAAAATGTCAAAATTGCTATTATAATGTAAGAATAAAATGAAAGCATTCGAAAGGATAAAAACCATGACGATCAATGAAAAAGCACTCGAACTTCATGAAAAATGGAACGGCAAGCTCGATACCGTCTCCAAAGTACAGGTAAAAACCAGAGAGGATCTGGCTCTGGCATACACACCGGGCGTTGCAGAACCATGTAAGGTAATTGCAGAAGATCCGGAAGCTGCATACCGCTACACCATCAAGTCCAACACTGTAGCCGTTGTCTCCGACGGAAGCGCCGTTCTGGGACTTGGCAATATCGGACCGTTAGCAGCTATGCCGGTTATGGAAGGAAAAGCCGTTCTGTTTAAAGAGTTCGGCGGCATCAATGCATTCCCGATCTGCCTCGACACACAGGACACCGAGGAGATCATCGAGACAGTTGTCCGCATTGCCCCGGCATTCGGCGGTATCAACCTGGAGGACATCTCCGCACCGCGCTGCTTTGAGATCGAGGAACGTTTAAAGAAACTGTTAAACATTCCGGTTTTCCACGATGATCAGCACGGAACCGCCATCGTCGTACTGGCAGGCATCATCAACGCCCTGAAAGTAACCGGCAAGAAGAAGGAAGACTGCCGAGTTGTTGTCAACGGCGCCGGAAGCGCAGGCGTTGCCATCACCAAACTGCTCTTAAACTACGGATTCCCGCATATCACCATGTGTGATAAGACCGGTATGCTCTGCAAGGGCATGGAAGGGCTTAACTGGATGCAGGAAAAGATGGTCGAAGTTACCAACTTAGAGCACAAGACGGGCACACTTGCCGATGCATTAAAAGGCGCTGACATCTTCGTAGGCGTGTCTGCTCCGGGCATCGTTTCCCAGGAGATGGTTGCTTCCATGAATAAGGATTCCATTCTCTTCGCAATGGCAAACCCGGTTCCGGAAATCATGCCGGATCTGGCAAAAGCTGCTGGTGCAAGAGTCGTAGGAACCGGACGTTCCGATTTCCCGAACCAGGTCAACAACGTTCTCATCTTCCCAGGCATCTTCCGCGGCGCTCTGGAAGGACGCGCAACCGCTATCACCGAAGAAATGAAACTGGCTGCTGCCAACGCAATTGCTGCTCTGGTTGATGACAGCGAATTGAGCGACGAGAACATTCTTCCGGCAGCATTTGATCCGCGTGTAGCTGACGCTGTTTCCAAGGCTGTGAAGGAACACATTAAGAAATAAACGTAACAATTCAAGCGATTCTCGCATTTACCGTAAGAACCGCACAAAATTTACACAGTTACGAAATAATAATAAAGGAGTTTTTCCATGCTGGCTGAACCGATGACACTTTACAAACTGATGAATCTCTATATGCTGCACCAGGTCAATTTTCCGCTGACCAACGCGCAGCTCTCCAATTTTTTCCTGGATCGTGAGTACACCACGTATTTCACACTCCAACAGGCTTTGAACGAGCTTCTGGATGCAGGTCTGGTAAAAAAGGAGACGATGCGGAACAGCTCCCGCTATGAGATCACTAAGGAGGGCGAGGAAACGCTGGAATTTTTCGGCAAAAACATCTCTCCTGCCATCGTCAGCGACATGGATGAATACCTGAAACAGAACCGCTTCCGCATGCGAAACGAGGTAGGACTGATCTCCGATTTCTATAAATCGACCAATCAGGACTACATCGTTCACTGCGAGGTACGGGAAGGAAAAGCCGTTCTTGTCAATCTCGATATCTCCGTTCCGGATAAGGAGCAGGCGGAAATCATGTGCAATCACTGGAAGGATCGAAGCCAAGAGATTTATGCTTATGTGATGAAATCTTTGATGAGTGAGCATGGGGTGGAGAAAAAATAAAGACGATAAAAAATCGCATACGAGACGAAAAAGAGAGTCCTCCGCGTGATTGCAAAATCACACGGAGAACTCTCTTTTTCTGTTTAGTTTCAAGCAAAAAACAAGGTCTGCGTCTGACATTTTATGCCTTTTTGCAAACCTTGTCTTTTCTTTCCATTTATATTACTTTTTCTAGATCTATAACAACACCATAAAAAGCTCTATTACTCTACCGTAACACTCTTCGCCAGGTTTCTAGGCTTATCTACATCCAGTCCCTTCGATACACTTACATAATATCCCAGCAGCTGCAGCGGCACAACCGCTAAGCTCGGTGTGAAGTGCTCGTCAGTCTTCGGTATATAGACTGCGAAATCGACGGTGTCTTCAATATTGTAGTTGCCTGCAGTTGTGAGTCCCATGAGGTAGGCGCCGCGGCATTTTACTTCTACCATGTTGCTGATCATCTTCTCATACAGGGCTTCCTGGGTCAGGATGCTGACTACGAGGATACCATCCTCAATCAGGCTGATGGTTCCGTGTTTTAATTCTCCGGCTGCATACGCTTCGGAATGGATGTAGCTGATCTCTTTTAATTTCAGACTGCCTTCCATGCTGACTGCGTAGTCGATGCCGCGGCCGATGAAGAACACGTCTTTTGCATTGGCATATTTCGCTGCGAACCACTGGATGCGTTCTTTGTCATCTTCGAGCAGCTTCGCGATCTGATCCGGCAGTTCCTGCAGGGCTGCAAGGAGTTCTTCATATTTTTCTTCTGTGATCGTACCGCGCACATGGGCAAACTGTACGCCCAGAAGATATCCGGCAACCAGCTGTGTGCTATATGCCTTGGTGGTTGCCACCGCAATCTCCGGACCTGCCAATGTGTAGAAAATATGATCTGCCTCACGCGCAATCGTGGAACCTACTACATTGACAATCGCCATCGTAGGAACGCCCTGGCTCTTTGCCAGACGCAGGGCTGCCAGGCTGTCGGCTGTCTCGCCCGACTGGCTGATGATGATAACCAGACTGTTCTCTTCCAGAATCGGGTTCCGGTAACGGAACTCGGAAGCCAGCTCGACGCGGACCGGAATACGCGCCAGATCTTCGATCACATACTGCGCTGCCACGCCTGCATGGTAAGCAGAACCACACGCTACGATATAAATACGCTTTAACGAACGAATGACATCATCGGAAAGTCCCGCCTCGGTCAGGTCAATATGACCATCGCGAATGACTGAATTTAATGTATCCCGAACCGCACGCGGCTGTTCATGGATCTCCTTAATCATGAAATGCTCATAACCTCCCTTTTCAGCAGCTTCTGCATCCCACTCAATCGTCACAAGTTCTTTCTGAATCTCTTCCTGATCAATATTATAGAAAGTAACCTCTCCCTTATGTAAGCGTCCCAATTCCTGGTTGCCGATATAGTATACCTTGCGGGTATATGGAAGCAGGGGCGGAACATCCGACGCGATAAAGGATTCGCCCTCGCCTACTCCGATGATCATCGGGTTATCCTGACGGGCTACAAAGATCTCCTCCGGATAATCCTTAAACATAACCGCCAGTGCATACGTGCCACGGATACGCATCATCGCACGCGCCATCGCATCGAGCGGTCCCTCGTTGTATTTCTTATAATAATGATCGATCAGCTTTACAGCCACCTCTGTATCAGTATCTGAATAAAACGTATATCCATTTTTAATCAGTTTTTCGCGAATTTCCTGATAGTTTTCGATAATACCATTGTGAACCGCTACCACGCTGCGGTCATCCGTGCAGTGCGGATGTGCATTGTTCTCAGACGGCTCCCCGTGTGTCGCCCAGCGGGTATGACCGATACCGCAGTTGCCCCGCATTGCGCGTCCATTGTCTGTCTTCTCTGCCAGCGCACGCAGACGTCCCTTCGCCTTTACAACCTCCGGTACACGTTCTCCATCTCTGACTGCCAGACCTGCTGAATCGTATCCACGATATTCAAGCTTCTCCAGACCCGCTAATAAGATCGGAGCCGCCTGCTGGTCTCCTGTATATCCTACGATACCACACATATAATTATTCCTCCTTTTTCCAACCAAGCGAGCCGCTGCCATCATACCGCCTCAGACACTCCCGCCTTCGTATCTCTATCTCAAGAATATGATAAATCTATTGATTCTTCAAAATAGAATCTTCTATAAAATATGTCGTTTATCCCTAAATAGCGCCTGACCGGCACCTTCGATATAGACTTTCTTCTCAGTCATGTACATATTCTGTCTCATTATACCAAAAAAGAATCTTCTTGTCAGCATTTGCTGTAATATTTTCGTCAGTCATCATATAGACACATCTCATTTTAAAACCATCCGCCATAAGCAGTCACATATTTCTTCTGCATATCCACCTGTAAAATAACGATTGTCCACGACAACTATTTTTTATACAGGAGGTTTCATCATGAAAAACGAAACAATGTACTTTAACGATCTTCTTTCCATCTGGCTGGAAAAGCAGAAACAGGCGCGAGCCCTGTCTACCTATGTGAAATACCGGCATCTGGCAGACCGTTATATCTCCCCTTATTTTAGATCCATCCAGCTTTCAAAGGTCGATCTGCCTATGCTTCAGACATTCCGCAATTCCCTTTTATCCCCGGATTCCCTGCATCCGCTTGGGAACGGAACTATCCGCTGTATTCTTCTGCTCGTCAACTCCATTCTGCGTCTTTCCTATGAAACCGGGCAGACAAACGGCATTCTCTATCTCCCGCCCCGTCTTCCAAAAAAGCGCCCTGAAGTACCTGTTTTTACCCTTCAGGAACAGAAACAGCTCGAACACTATCTAACTGCCCATACAGGAATCTCCGAAGCCGTCATCTATCTGGGACTCTATACAGGGCTGCGGGTTGGAGAACTCTGCGCCCTGCGTTGGGAAAATATTCATTTTTCCGATCGCTATCTCCATGTCCGACACACGGTGCAGCGCCTGACGCGCCTTGACACAACCCATAAATCAGAACTCATTTTATCCGGTCCCAAAAGCATCTCCTCCAACCGTTTGGTTCCCCTGCCCGCTTTCCTTCTGCCGATCCTACAGCCATATTCTCATCCGGAACACCCGGATTATTTTCTGCTATCACAATCTGCCAGCTCCCCGATGGATCCGCGAACCTTCCAGAATCACTACCAGCGCATTCTATCACAAGCCGGACTGCGCTATCTGAATTTTCATGCAATCCGGCACACGTTTGCCACCCGCTGTATCACAAATGGCATGGATCCCAAAACGCTCAGCGAAATTCTGGGACACTCCGATTTGAAAGTCACGCTTGAATACTATTTTCATTTCTCTCTGGAATTCAAGAAAGAACAGATCGACCGCCTTACTGCACTTTCTCCGGCCGTCCATACTTCTCTTCCAGATATGCCACATAATATGACGGATTAAAATCTTCCCCCGTCATATCGCGCAGGATCTGACGGCTGTCCTTCAATTTGCCATACTGGTGAATATTTTTCCGCAGATATTCACGGATTTCTCCCAGGTTTCCTGCCTCCAGTAGTTTTTCTACCGGCAATTCCTTCTTCATCTGGTGATAAATCTGCGCGCCAAAGGCATTTCCTAATGCATAGGACGGAAAATAGCCGATCGATCCCTGTGACCAGTGAATATCCTGCAGTACGCCCTCCCGATCCGTGGACGGGCGTACTCCCAGGTATTCTTCATACTTATCATTCCAGATCTGCGGCAGTTTCTCCACCTCCAGATCCTCCTCAATCAGCATTTTCTCAATTTCATAGCGCACCAGCACATGCAGCGGATAAGAAAGCTCATCCGCTTCCGTCCGGATCAGCCCCGGAACGGTTCTATTAACCGCCGCCAGAAAATCCTCCAGACTCGTCTCCGTCAGCGGGCTTCCAAACATCTGCGCCACTTTTCCATAAATCGGTTTCCAGAATGCATGGCTGCGTCCCACGATATTTTCAAAGAAACGGGACTGGCATTCATGCATTCCCATCGAAGTTCCCTGCCCCACCAGCGTCTGTGTCAGGTCATCCCGGATGCCAAATTCATAGATAGCATGTCCCGTCTCATGCAGCACGGAAAAAATCGAAGAATCAATCCGTTTCTGATAATGCGTCGTGATCCGTACATCATGATTGTGCAGATTCGTCGTAAACGGATGGGCGCTGAGTGCCAGTACTCCCCGGTCAAAATCAAAGCCCTCATATTCTGCTAGGAAACGCGCCGCCTCTGCCTGCGCCGCCTCCGGATAATCCGCGGATAAAAAGGCGTCCGGAACCGTCTTCGAACGCTCTGCCGATTCTTTCAAAAGCGGCACGATTTTCCCTTTCATCAGCTCAAAAAATGGATCTAACATCTCCATATTAAAACCTTTTTCGTAGGTATCCAGCATCACATCGTAAAGCTTCTGTCCCGGCTTTGCCCGGTACGCCGCAAATTTCTTCTGATAGGAAATAATCTCCTTCAAAACAGGGGCAAATGAAGCAAAATCATTTTTCTCTCGCGCACGCGTCCAGATTCCCGTCGCACGCGCCGTAAGTTCTGCATACGCACGGTATTCCTCCGGCGGAATGCAGGAAAGCCGCTCCTGCTCCTCGGCTGCTTCCCGGAGAATTGCCGACTGCACCTCATCAAATACGCCCGCATTCTCTTTTTCTGCCTTCTGGCAGGCATCCAGCAGCTCCTTAAAACGCATTGACGCCAGAATCTCCTGATACTGCTCCGAAAGTGAACCTATCACCCGCGCGGTATGCTCTGCTGCCCCCTTCGGCGCCAGCGTCTCATCATCCCACTCAAACAAAACCATCGACGTCTGAAGCGCCATCGCCCGCTCCAAAAGAGACTGCAGCTCCTCAAACTGTTTTTTCACATTCTGATTCTTCTGTTCTGTCTGTGCCATTTTCCTGCCTCCTGTCTTTTTTTCGTAATTCTATCATCCAAATTCTGTGTATTTTTAGGTTCCGCTGCACATATGCCTGCATTCTTTTGTAATATGAGCCATTTCCATCTTCATCATACCAGATTTTCTTTCTTCTGTTTCTTATATCTTTCTTATGATTTTTTACAGTTCACACATTGTGCAAACTGTAACAGGATTTTCTCATGATGCCTTATGTGACTTTCCAATCTTGCATAATCATGCAAAACGCGGTATACTAAAACCAGTTTAAATCATATGCATAAAGCTGGTTCCCGGCACACGGATATACGCCACGAATCAACTTCCATGCACACACCAGGACAGGAGGGATTGCAGATGATCGAAGCAACGAGCTGCGGCGGTGTGGTTATATTTCGGGGAAAATTACTCGTTCTTTACAAAAACTACCGGAACAAATACGAAGGCTGGGTTCTTCCCAAAGGAACCGTAGAACCGGGCGAAGACTTCAAGCAGACCGCCCTCCGGGAGGTTCATGAGGAGACTGGCGTCGCCGCCTCCATCATCAAGTACATTGGCAAAAGCCAGTACACCTTCAACACCCCTCAGGATACCATCGAAAAGACCGTGCACTGGTATCTGATGATGGCGGACAGCTATTACAGCAAGCCGCAGCGCGAAGAATACTTCGTCGATTCCGGCTACTACAAATTTTACGAAGCCTACCACCTTCTGAAATTTTCCAACGAAAAACAGATCCTGGAAAAAGCCTACAATGAGTATCTGGATCTGAAAAAGGCAAATTTGTGGGGGAATCGGAAATACTTTTAATCACAAGAACAAAGAGGCTGTTGCAAAATCATTACCAAAAATAGATGATTGAGCGGCAGCTTCCATTTCTCTGCCAGCTAATCCGGGTTAAAATTCGCGGCTTTCCTGTTAAAAAAGGCTTTTCGGTAATTTCCTATGAAACAAAAAAACACCCCGTCCGCTGCACAAAGCCAACGAACAGGGTATTAAAAAGGGGAGGATAAGTATTCAAAAATTTCTCTTTTGTGATACTAACAGTATGACCCGTTTCTGCTATTCTATACATCTATCTCCAAATTTTTATAAGCCCTTTATCTACTTCCCGAGTATCCGCTTTTCATATTATTTATCATATATGCCTTTTTCTCTTGCTTTCTTCCTCTCTTTCCGCTACAATAGATACGTTTTGAGTTGTACTTTTTAATTTATTTTTACCTCTATGAAAAATACAACTCCAGCAAATCATTTTATGTACATTTTTATATTGATTTAAAACTTTTTATATCATAAACCTTGTACTTACCTCACAAAAAGGAGATTTACCTTATGAACAAGAAAAACATCTTAGTCGGACAGTCCGGCGGACCGACCGCGGTTATCAACGGGAGCCTTTACGGTGTTATCTGCGAAGGTGCGCGCCACAGCGATGCGGTTGGCTGCGTCTACGGTATGATAAATGGAATCGAGGGCTTTCTCGCGGATTCTTATATGAACCTTTCAGAAACACTCTCCGATGACGATCTGGAACTTCTTCGCCTGACTCCGGCGGCGTATCTGGGTTCCTGCCGTTTTAAACTCCCGGAGAACCTCTCCGACAGCTTCTACCGCGTCCTCTTTGAAAAACTGGAGCGGCTGGACATCGGCTATTTCTTTTACATCGGCGGCAACGACTCGATGGACACCGTCAGCAAGCTTTCCCGCTATGCGGCGCAGATCAAAAGCCCGATCCGCTTTATCGGCATTCCCAAGACGATCGACAACGATCTCGTCCTGACCGATCACACGCCGGGATACGGCAGCGCTGCCCGCTATGTCGCTGCATCCGTCCGTGAAATTGCGCTGGACGCCTCTGTCTATCAGCAGAAATCGGTCACCATCGTTGAGATCATGGGACGCCATGCCGGATGGCTGACGGCTGCCTCTGCCTTAGCACGCAAGGAAGCCGGTGACAATCCGCTCTTAATCTATCTGCCGGAAGCTCCATTTGAGCTGGCACAATTTAATGACGACTTAAAGAAAGCGTTTGAAAAGACAGCGAATGTCATCGTCTGCGTCTCCGAGGGCATCCGCGACCACGGCGGTCGTTTTATCTGCGAATATTCAACCGAAGCCCAGGTCGACACCTTCGGTCACAAAATGTTAGCCGGATGCGGAAAAATTCTGGAAAATTATGTCCGCAACCAGTTCGGCGTCAAGGTGCGCTCGGTTGAGCTCAACGTCAACCAGCGCTGCTCCGGTCTCACTGTTTCCGCTACTGATCTGAATGAGGCCGAGATGGCAGGCCGTTTCGGTGTCCAGGCGGCTCTGGACGGCCATACTGGGCAGATGGTGGCATTTGAGCGTGAGACTGATACAGCTGCTGCCGTTTCAAACGCTGCGGACTTAGGCGCAGCATCCGCTTCATGCGTAAAACATCGTAACACTGTATATAAAATTCATCCAGTTCTCAAGGATGTCAATCTGATCTGCAATCAGGAAAAGAAAGTACCTGCTGAGTGGATCACGAAAAACGGTACCGATGTCAGCGATGATTTCCTGGCTTACTCGCAGCCGCTGATCCAAGGGGACGTTTCCCATATTATGGAAAACGGACTTCCAAAATATTTGTACCGCAAATAGTCCGTCACGCAGTATAACTGCTTCATCTTTGAAATCCATACAAGCAGCAGAAAAAGAGACGCTTCTTTCATTTTACGGATGCGTCTCTTTTCTACTTAATAATACATAATACCTGAATTTTTTTCTAATTTACCCCAATCACACACTCTTATCATTTGGGGAGGAATCCTGACCGTGCCCTTTCAGCGCAGCCATCTTCTAAATCTAATCTTCCTCACAATCCCGAATTTCAACCCCATCATAAAAGAACATCAGAATCTCTTCATAATTCTTGCCTTCGCGCGCCATCTCCTGTGCGCCGTTCTGGCTCATGCCGACTCCGTGACCGTAGCCGCCGCCCCAGATGGTAAATGTGCGGATGTCTTTTTCCTCATCCCTGGCAGTTTCATCCACCGAGAAAAAGGCACTCGGAAGCGTACTCCATCCTGTCAGTTCGGTTCCGTCATTTTTCTTATAAACGAGTGATTCCGAGCCGAGGACACTCCGGATCTGACTCTGACCTTTCAGTGTCTTGGTTCCCTCGCTTCCGACGATCTGCACCGTCTGGGCGATACCACCCGTACCGCGGGAAGTCACAAAAATACCCTGAATCTCGCCGATGGTATCTACCTTCTGCTGCAGCTTCTTATTCGTGATCGTTGTTTTCCAGCGGTACATCGGGAACGAGGAATCATAATTCTGCTCACCCTGTCCCTGGATAAACTTGAGAAATGTGTCGTTGTCCGTCAAATCCGGAATCTTCTTCTTTTCCGTCAAACCGATCCCTTTCAGATACGGAACCTCGTCTTTGCTGGCGCCCCAGATCGTTCCATCGGTCGAATATCCGCAGGAAGTTGAAAAATAATACGTTTCCGCCGGGGTATCGTTGTAATATACAATCTTCCCGTCCGTCTCCTTGACTGCCAGATTCGTCCGCTCACTGCTCTCTGTATTATTGTACACCTGATAGTTCGTGCTGTCATCAACGTGTGCGCCGTAACGGCTGTAGGCATTCGCCTTGATCTGCCGGTAGGCATACGTCCGTGCGCAAACTGCCTGCGCCTTGAGCGCCTCCAGCTCATAATTAGATGGCATCTCGCTCGGCACTACGCGTGTCAGGTAATCTTCGACGTCCAGCTCATTGATCAGAAGCAGCCCATCCGACTCCTCGCTCAACTCGAAGCTGCCGAAATACGACGGCGTTCCCTGCGCCCGCTTGGTGCTCAGGATACGGATCTCCTTCTGCGGGTCTTCCAGCGTGATCGTCATGCGCCCTTCTTTCAGACGGTCATCGCCAGGACTCACGGACAATTTCGTTCCCGGGCTCAAAGTCTCCTCTGATTCGCCCCAGGTCACATGCATCGTGCTGTCCGACTGGAGTACCACCTTCGTGTGAAACAAGGAGGAATAATCATCATTCATGATCAGCACGCGGATGTTCGTCGCTGAAAAATCATGATTTAAGAGTGCTGCGCAAACCTTTTTGCCAGCCACGACAAATTTTCCCAGATCATAGCCGACCAGCACATCCCGCTTTTTCTGCTCCTTGACGACTCCATATGTTTTATATACTTTAAAATCATCGTCCAGTTTCAGCGTTCCGTACCCGTCAATCTCGATCGTATCATCCTTGACCGAAAGTACCTTTCCTTCGATCATATCTTCCTTGAGCGACAACTTGCGGATCTTGCCCTTATCCAGCTCGACATCCGCCAGCACGCCATCGGCACGATCCTTGAGCTTTTCTTCCTCTGGAAATGTCCGGACGATCGTGCCAATATACACATTCATCCCACCCGATTCTCCCGGAACGATCCAGACATTCTTATATGTAACTTTTTCAGACTGTACTCCGCACAGCGTGATGATCGAACCATCACGCTCATAGACCTCGATCTTCCGATCGATGCAGGCATCCAGCGACACGCCCTCAAAATTCATCGTTCCCTGATCCGTATATGCCGTCCATGCCGCTGCTTCCTTCACATTTTTTGGTGTTCCATAAAGCACCAGCTTCTGTTTTTTGACCGCGTTTTCCGAATCTGCCTTTTTTAAGAATGACTCATAAAACAGCCACCATTCTTCCTTCGGCATTGCCTTTTTATATTTATTTTTAGATACATTCAGGGCGCTCGAAAGCCCTTTGGAAACGCGCTCCGCCGCATATGCCGCTTCGCCATAGGTCAGTGCGCCCATCGCGTAGCTTTTACTTATCTTCTCGTCTCCCGGCTCCAGATAGCCTTCCTCAATCATATAGTCAATATATTTGGCATACCATTCATCCTGATCCGGCGTTCCAAAATGGCTTCCGTGTTCTCCCTGCGACGCAACGATGTCGTCCCGGTCTGCAAATGATAACGCCATAGCTTTCGATGCCATGGCGCGTGAAATATCATTATCCGAGTGATCCAAAAATACAATTGCAAAGAGCAGGAGTGCCAGAAAAGCCGGAATCGCCACTGCCCAGTAAACCAGCTTTTTAGGTTTCAGAGACTGTACTGCCTTTCGCGATCTGCCTGTTTTCTTTTCCATATTTCTCCAGCCGCCTTTATTTTTTAACTGTCCTTTCTCATTCACAGTCACTTTTTATTTAACTCCATAAACGTTCCTGTTTTCTCATCAATGTGGTCTAACTTCCGGTATTCGTCTGTCTCCATCGGCAATTTCCGAAGCCGCAGCGACCGGTGCACCGCGCGGGAGATCAAGTCATAAATAACCGCAAATGCCGGTACTGCGATAATCATGCCGACGAAACCAAAGAGTCCGCCAAAGAAGAGAATCGAAAACAGTACCCAGAAACTCGAAAGTCCTGTCGAATTTCCCAGGATCTTCGGTCCCAGAATATTGCCGTCAAACTGCTGCAGAAGCAGAATCCAGATGAGGAAATACACACACTGGAGCGGACTGACTAAGAATACCAGGAACGCTGCCGGTATCGCACCGATGAACGGTCCAAAAAAAGGTATCACATTCGTCACACCGATAATGACGCTCAAAAGCATCGGGAACGGCATATTTAAGATCGTCACACCGATGAAACAGATAATACCGATAATGAGGGAATCCACCAGCTTGCCGATGATGAAGCCGCCGAACATCTGATTGATAAACCGGAGCTCCTCGATTACCAGATTCGCCTGTCTTAGATTCAGGCAGCCATAAACAATCTTCTTTCCCTGTGCTGCCAGTGTATCTTTGATATTTAGCAGATACACCATGACGATCAGACCGATCAGCCAGTTTTTGATAAATTCCAGGACACCCAGCACGCTGCTGGAAAGGCCTGTCACGATCTGTCCAATCCGGTGCATATCAATGTTGGTAAACGATTTCTCCGCCCAGTTCTGAAAAACTGCCAGGTTATTTTCAAAACTGCTCAGAACCATATTTTCGATCTCCGGATTATTTTTCAAAATACGCTGAATCCATTCATACACATTCTGCACATACAGCGGAAATGAATCCTGAATGCCGATCAAACTCTCGATCAGCTGCGGGATCATAAGCTGGAACATCCCTACCACAAGCACAATAACCAGCCCCAGACAGGCTGCCGTCGCAAGCATCCGGGCTGCACCACGAACGTATTTGGAATTCTTAGTGACAGAGCCAAGGGTCTTTTCCACGATCCCTGCTACCCAGTTATATGCCGGGGCGGTCAGATACGTCAGCACCGCACCGCAGAGAATCGGCGCGAGGATTTTCACAACCTTGCGGGTGCCCGCCGACACCACATCCCAGTGTTGGATGCTGAACCAGAGCAGTATGCAGACCGCAATCACCGAAACTGCCGTCATCCCCATATAAATGTATTCTTTGAAATCTCTTTTTTCCATACTTATGTTCTTATCCGTTCCTCTTTTCTGATTTTACAATGTGCTTCTGGAAAATGTTACATTTTCTTTACACACTTTCTTTTACAGAGAAAGCAGCGATTGCTCGCTGCTTTTATCCTTTGTAACCCCAAAATGCCGGCTCTTACCATATTGACGCCTAGCGCTGCTAGGTGGGCAACCTCACTTAGATTTCTGTCTTCCACTCGAGAGGAGGCCTGACATCCATCTAAAAATATCGGAATCCCGTTAGTCAAAATGTAGGTTCAAAAAAAGCAAGAGTTGTCGAGCATCCCAGGAATTACAAATATTCTCTTTTGATACGGCTATTATACCGCAAGTCGGATGTTTTTTCAAGTTCCATTTTCTGATAATGCGGTCAGGTTGTTACTGTTCAGGTTATCCATCTCTCTATCTTTTTTAAGAAACTCCTTTTTGTCTTTTATACTTCTCCCCACTTCATCAGGAAATCTCCCAGCTCTTCCACCGTCTCAATCTGGTAGTCTGCCCCATTTTCCGTAAACTCTTCCCGGGAACCATATCCATACAGCACTGCCGCACATGGGAGCTGATTTTCATGCGCCCCGATAATATCGTGTTTCCGGTCGCCCACCATGATAACCTTCGATTCCTCCGGTGTTGTTCCCAGACGGTCCAGCGTGTAGGCAATCACATCGCCTTTGCGGACCCGGATCTCCTCCATATCCGCCCCGCCAACCAGGGTAAAGTAGGAAAGCAGATCAAAATGCTCCAGAATCTGAATAGCAAACGGTTCCGGCTTTGAAGTTGCCACTGCCAGCGTAAGACCGGCATCCTTTAAACGTGTCAGCATCTCCCGGATTCCCGGATAGACTTTATTTTCAAACATTCCCTGTTTCGTAAAATATTCGTGGAAATGGCCGATCGCTTCGCGCGCCTGCGCTTCGCTGAATCCGTAATATTCTTTAAAACTGTCCGACAGCGGCGGTCCGATGAACGGACACAGTTTATCCAGATCCGGCTCATCGATCCCGTATGCCTGCAGCGCATGCTGGACAGACTTTGTGATGCCTTCCTTCGGATCTGTAAGGGTTCCGTCGAGGTCAAATAGTATGATATGGTTCATATGGTTCGTTCTCCTTATTGTAGTCCGCAGTGCATTACTCCGCAGCACACCAGCTTGAAAAAACTACGTTTTCATTGCTTACGACCATTCTAATACATTTTACGCAAAAAAGAAAGACAACTTTTATCCAGTCATCTTTCTTTTCTGTGTTTCCGTTACTGTTCACGCATACGTGCCCAGTAACGGAATTTGCCGTGGCTTCGCATTTAAATACGGCAAATTCCTGCTGCCACCACGTTTTCTTACGGCACTTTCGGTTCCAAAAGTGCCTACCCGTGAACAGTAACGTGTTTCACTCTTTATTTGTAAAATTCATGTCCACCATGCTGCATGACATAGGTCAGCTTGCCATCGAACCAGCGTACATTGGAGGAAGCAGAGATTCCGCGGTTCATGAAGTACAGGGCGCCGCCCGAGTAATCCTCGCCTTCCAGTGCACGGTTGACGCAGTCAATTGTCTGCTGCGTTACCTTACAGCTGTTGATCGTTCCATCCAGTACCGGTGAGAACTGGGATGGTTCGTACACAACGGCTTTAACGCTGTTCGGGAATTTCTTGTTTTTCACCCGGTTGATGATTACATTTGCAACCAGTATCTTTCCCCTGTCGTCACACACACCCGCCTCCGCCTGCACAATTTTCTGCAGAACACTGTAATCTTCATCGCTGTAAGAGATGACTGCGCGTTCCCGGCGCTCCCGTTCTTCTGCTTCCTGCGCCGCCTGCTGGGTCTGCATTCGTACTTCTCGTTCGATTACCTCTACTTCCAGAGCTTCCTTCGCAAGTTCATCCTGAATCCCCTGCTCCATCCTCTGTCCGAGTAGATGCTGACTTTCCTCGTTGGAGGCGAGAATCATAAATTCTGATAAGCTCTCTGTCTCTGTCGTTTCTTCTGACTGCAGCATTTCTGTCAGTTCCACATCATCCGGATATTCCCGGTGTGCCGAGGCTGCATTTTTGCCAACGCCGCCAAAACTGACCGAATTAAATGCTATCACCGTCACAACCGCTGCTCCCGTCATCAATACGGCTGCGGTCCGGTACATCCTTTTTGTCACACGGACAAATAATGCCTTTATAAACTGATAAGCAGTCTGAAGAAATGTGTCAATGCTTGGCATACACTCTCCTCTTTCTATCAGTGCAGTCCTCCCAAAACCGGTCTGACTGCCATTTAACATCTGCGGCATCTTCTTTGGCTGTCTGATTTTTTCTGACAGCTAAGGACAGATCCTCTCTGCCTGTGCCGCTTCCTTCAAGTGACGGGAGACATTATATGTGGTTTCCGGCTTCAAAGTCAACGTCTTTTTTACATTTTTGTGACAAATCACATTCTCATTTAACTTTTCCTTAATATTTATGTGAGCATTTTATAAACTTTTTTGCTTTTTCTTCCCAATTTTTATAAACTTTGGCTGGTATAAAATTTTCAATTTTTTACAATTCTGTTAAATTCTGCCCGTCAAAAAAACAGGCGAATCAAGTCGCCTGTTTTTTATGTCAACTGTAATAGAACAATTATGGTATCTGTAAAGGTGTCAGACAGACTCCTTACCACTCTAGATCAGCGCTACAAACTGTGCATCCACATATTTTGCAAGTTCCTCCGGATTCAGAATGACCTGAACACCTCTCTGACCCGCGCTGATGCTGATTTTGTCGAAAATCTGCGCTGTTTCTTCTATATAAGTAGGGAACTTCTTTTTCATGCCGATCGGGGAACAACCACCTCGCATATAGCCGGTCAGCGGAAGAAGTTCCTTCATATGGATCATCTCCACTTTCTTGTCCTTGGAAGCCTTGGCCACCTTTTTCAGGTCCAGCTCCTCATCGACCGGGATACAGCAGACCAGATAGCCGTTCTTATCGCCCTTTAAAACGAGCGTTTTGAACATCGTGTCATGGTCCATCCCCATCATATCCGCCGCATGGCTGCCGGATAAGTCGTCCTCATCTACTTCATACTCGCCTGCTTCATAATCGATTCCAGCCGCGTCTAAAAGACGCATTACGTTTGTTTTTGTCATAAGCTAAATCCTTTCTGGAGACAGATTTAGTGCCCTCCTCTTATTTCTGGTTGATATAGTTTACCAGTCCACCGGCTGTGATGATCTTCTGCATGAACTCCGGGAACGCCTGCCCCTGGAAGCTCTGGCCGGTGGTTTTATCGGTAATCACACCGCTGTCAAAATCAACCTCTACCTCATCACCAGCCGCGATTGCTTTTGCAGCCTCCGGGCACTCGATGATCGGCAGACCGATATTAATAGAGTTGCGGTAGAAAATACGTGCAAACGTCTCAGCAATAACACAGCTTACTCCTGCACATTTGATTGCCAGCGGCGCATGCTCGCGGGAAGAACCGCAGCCAAAGTTCTTATTTGCTACGATGATATCACCCTTCTGTACTTTATTTACAAACTCTTTATCAATATCTTCCATACAATGTTTTGCCAGCTCGTTGCCATCCGGAGAGTTTAAGTATCTTGCCGGGATGATAACGTCTGTATCTACATTGTCTCCATATTTAAATACATGTCCATTTGCTTTCATTTCTATATCCTCCTGCGATTTATCCTGTTATTTTATTCCAATTCACGAGACGGCACCTGCGGTTGCAGGAACCCCTTCCCCGAACCGTAATATCCGTTTGTAACTGTTCAGCACCTTCACAGTCACCCGCAGATCTACTGAACAGTTACATCCGTTTTACTTATTCCTAAACTTTTATGCCTATTACAGTCCCAGTTCCGCCGGTCCGCTCACTTTTCCGGTAATGGCGCTGGCTGCTGCCACTGCCGGGCTTGCCAGATAAATCTCAGAATCCACGTGTCCCATACGTCCAACGAAGTTACGGTTGGTCGTGGATACACATCTCTCGCCTTCTGCCAGGATACCCATATAACCGCCCAGGCACGGACCGCAGGTCGGAGTGCTGACAACGGCACCAGCCTCGATGAAGGTCTCTAAAAGTCCCTCTTTCATGGACTGTAAATAGATCGCCTGTGTCGCCGGAATCACGATGCAGCGCAGACCTTTTTTCACTTTTCTGCCCTTTAAGATCTCAGCTGCGATACGCATATCCTCGATACGTCCGTTCGTACAGGAGCCAATGACAACCTGATCGATCGCAATATCACCCACCTCATCGATCGTTCTCGTATTCTCCGGAAGGTGTGGGAAGGATACGGTCGGCTTTAACTCAGATAAGTCTATGGTGTACTCTTCGTCATACTCTGCATCCGGATCTGCCTCATATACCTTGAAATCACGTTTAGAATGCTCTTTTAAGTACTCGATGGTCTTCTCATCAACCGGAAAGATACCGTTCTTGCCGCCTGCCTCGATCGCCATGTTGCAGATCGTGAAACGGTCATCCATGGAAAGGTTCTTGATGCCCTCGCCGACAAACTCCATAGAACGGTACAGCGCGCCATCTACGCCGATCATACCGATAATGTGAAGAATGACATCTTTACCACTGACCCATTTTGCCGGTTTGCCGATCAGGTTGAACTTGATCGCGGACGGTACCTTGAACCAAGCCTTACCGGTTACCATGCCAGCTGCCATATCGGTACTGCCGACACCTGTAGAGAATGCGCCAAGTGCACCGTATGTACAGGTATGGGAATCCGCACCGATGACTGCGTCACCTGCTACAACCAGACCTTTTTCCGGAAGGAGTGCATGCTCGATTCCCATCTCTCCTACGTCAAAATAGTTGGTGATATCATGACGACAGGCAAATTCACGACAGCATTTGCAGTTTTCCGCCGACTTGATATCCTTATTCGGGATAAAATGATCCATAACCAGCGCAATTTTGTCATGATTGAATACCGTCTGGTTGTCCATCTTCTTCATCTCATTGACCGCTACCGGCGTTGTGATATCATTTCCAAGAACCAGATCCAGATCTGCTTCGATCAACTGTCCTGCTTTTACCTCTGCAAGACCCGCGTGCGCTGCCAGGATCTTCTGTGTCATTGTCATTCCCATGATTTATTTCCTCCTGCATATACATACTTGGTAACGGCTCCGATGCCCTTACTGTTATAGGAAAAAACTCTGTTCCAACGGTGCCGCTGCCATCTTTTGCTTTTTTATGTTTGTATTATAGCACCGGTTCTGTTATAATACAAATATATATTGTTGATAGATACTATGAGTCGAAGTTATAGTGTCACTGTTCACGAGTAGGCACTTTTGGAACCGAAAGTGCCTACTCGTGAACAGTAACTTTATAGATATAAAGGAGTATTATGGAACAACATTTAACCCAGTACCGTATTTTCTACGCCGTTGCACGCGCCGGTAATATTTCCCGCGCCGCCAAGGAACTTTTTATCAGTCAGCCCGCGATCAGCAAATCAATCAGCAAGCTGGAAGAAAGCCTCGGCATGGCACTTTTTATCCGCAATTCCCGCGGTGTCTCCCTGACCGCAGAGGGACAGGTCTTATTTCAGCATGTGGAAGCTGCCTTTGAAGCACTGGAGCGCGGTGAAAATGAGCTGAAACAGATCCAGAACCTCCACATCGGACAGCTCAAGATCGGCGTCAGCAACACGCTGTGCAAATATATTCTTCTTCCTTATTTAAAGGGATTTATCGCGCAGTACCCGCATGTCCGCATTTTGATTGAAAGTCAGGACACTGCACGCACAATCTCGATGTTGGAACAGCAGAAACTCGACATCGGTCTGATCGCCGAGCCGAAAAACCGCCGCAGCCTTTCATTTCTACCAGTCATGCGAATCGAGGACACCTTTGTCTGTACCCGGTCGTATCTGGAAAATCTGCGGATCCGCGAAGGTACCGATGTCGATCCGTTCGAATCCGGGACAATCCTGCTGCTCGACCGCAGCAATATGACGCGCACGCACATTGACGCGTACTTTGCAGAGCACGGAATTGAACCGAAGCAGATTTTAGAGGCGACGACGATGGATCTTCTGATTGAATTTGCCAAAACAGGACTTGGAATCGGATGTGTGATCCGCGAGTTTGTGCGGGAAGAATTAAAGGATGGTTCGCTGATCGAACTCCCGCTGGAAGTGCCAATCCGAAACCGAACGATTGGATTTGCTTATCATCCGGCGGCGATGACGCGGACGATGAATGATTTTGTGCAGTTTTGTTCGGAATGATGAAATAATTGGCAACACGAACGCCATTTCCTATGAAACGAAAAAGTCCGGCGCATGGCGGTCTAGCTGCCATATGCCGGACTTTTTCTGTTTAGTTCCTATTTTTATCAATTTTCTTTTAAAATATTCTTCGCACATTTCCACACACATGGAAATATTTTCCCATCTACCAGCCAGACATACACTTTCGAACAAATTCCTATTAAAATACAGCTCAGAACCAGATTCACCCCGATCGCCAGCTTCTCTCCCGCCTCAGAATAAATGCTGTAAAACCAACAGGAAAAGCTGGCAATCACAAGCCAGTGTGTCAGGAAGATTCCCATGCTATACTCGCCGATCCACAGAATCATTTTTTTGAGGGTCTCCGGGAGCCAGGTCTCCAGACCGCCGAGCCAGAAGAGACGGAAGCCTAAAATCATCAGGAATGCAGCAACATGACCATAGAATTCCATGGTTCCGAGTCCGCCTGGAAATCCATGCGCTCCCAATGTGGTTCCGATCCAGAAAGATTTTCGGACGAACCAGATGCTGAAAATCCAGAGGGCAGCACCAAAGATGCCATATTTTCCTTCTCCATCTTTAAGCAGCTTCTCTTTTCGCTCTCTTTCTTTCATGGACTTCTCAACTGCCAGCATCAGCAGACAGATCCCATTTCCCAGAAGCAGGCAGATATAAAAGCTGTTCATTCCGATCAGCACTGCCGCGACACCTGCCAGAATCAGAATTTTCTGGCGGGTTCCCACTTCCCGGAGGGCGGATGAAAGTACAAGAGTCAGAATACTTCCCATGAAAGTGTAGGTCAGCATCCAGGATGGACCATAGTACGTTGAATCCGCCTTGAAGATTGTATCAAACCAGGCATAGCGGATCGCCTTCAGACCGCCTGGCAGATAGCTGTAAAAGTTGCTCAGCCACTCATTTTCCAGGCGCGGCGCAACCCGCACCGTGTAGAAGAGACCGCCCCGGTAAAATAGATATGCCAGCAGAAAGGTGACCGTCAGCGGGCAGGTCAGTTTCAGATAGCGGCGCAGGATCTCTGAGCTCCACGAAGTAAACCGCCCGGAATATACCTTATCGGCTATCAGCATTCCGCTGATCATCAAAAAAAGACTAACCCCGAAGGTTCCATAGCGGAACAGGGGAAGCGGTCCTATTTCCATCAGCGCATTTACCTTATTGCTGCCCCAACTCCCGAATGTACCGAACCAGTGACTTCCAAAGACCGCCAGACAGGCGTATGCCTTGATTATATTTACGTCATCATAGCGTTTCATCCGCGTTTCCTTTCCCATTCATGTAAAAAAAATGTGCCCTGGCACATTCTCGCGCCGAGCGCGGTCGCTTGCGACAACCTGCATCTTCGCGTGGGTGCCCATCATTGGCACGTTAGTGCCTTTTTGTGTAATAGGGAATTCCAAGAAATTTCCTATTACACAAAAAACAGGACCGCTGCAAAACTGCAGCAGCCCTGTATAAGATTTCCTATATTCGAAAAACGATTAGTTGTTGATCAGCTTATCGTTCTCGTTGTTCCAGCTGTAAAGCTTACGGATCTCTGCGCCGACTTTCTCAGACGGATGCTCGGAAGCAAGCTTTCTCATAGCCTGGAAGTGTACCTGACGACCTGCCGGGGACATATCCAGTAAGAACTCTTTTGCAAAGGTACCGTCCTGGATATCGGACAGAATTTTCTTCATAGCTTTCTTTGTCTCAGCGGTAACGATCTTCGGTCCGGTTACATAATCGCCGTACTCAGCTGTGTTGGAGATGGAGTATCTCATACCAGCGAAACCAGACTGATAAATCAGGTCTACGATCAGCTTCATCTCATGGATACACTCGAAGTAAGCATTTCTCGGGTCATAACCAGCCTCACACAGAGTCTCGAAACCAGCCTGCATCAGAGCACAAACACCGCCGCAAAGAACTGCCTGCTCACCGAAGAGGTCTGTCTCAGTCTCGGTACGGAATGTAGTCTCCAGAAGGCCTGCTCTAGCGCCGCCGATGCCAAGACCATAAGCCAGTGCACGGTCAAGTGCTTTGCCTGTGTAATCCTGCTCTACTGCTACCAGACACGGTGTACCCTTACCAGCCTGATACTCACTTCTTACAGTGTGACCCGGTGCCTTCGGAGCGATCATGGTTACATCGACATTCTTCGGCGGTTTGATGCATCCGAAGTGGATGTTAAAGCCATGAGCGAACATAAGCATGTTGCCCTCTTCCAGGTTTGGCTCGATGTCTTTCTTGTACATATCTGCCTGAAGCTCATCGTTGATCAGGATCATGATGATATCAGCCTGTTTTGCAGCCTCTGCTGCGGTGTATACTTTAAATCCCTGTGCCTCTGCTTTTGCCCAAGACTTGCTGCCCTTGTAAAGACCGATGATAACATCGCATCCGGACTCTTTTAAGTTCAGGGCATGTGCATGACCCTGGCTGCCGTAACCGATAATAGCAATCTTCTGTCCTTCTAATAAGGATAAATTACAATCTTCCTGATAGTAAATCTTTGCTGCCATTTTTCATTTCCTCCTTGGATCTAACAAAAATAAAATAAATTTATTATAAAGCATAGACCGGCGCCTCTCTGTGCGTCTTTGGACCAAACTTTGTAAACCTGTTGAATGCCTTGTATCCAGTCTATCGACTGATGTACTATGGCAGATAGCGGATATCATCCGCACCTCTGGAAAGACCGGTAAGACCTGTTCTGGCTAATTCCAGAATCTCATAATCTTCCAGAAGATTAATCAGCGCGTCCTGTTTGGACTGGTCGCCTGTCAGCATAACAGTGACAGAATCTTTTCCCACATCGACAATCGACGCACGGAAAATCTCGGAAATCGCATTGATCGCCATCCTCTGGTTTGCATTTGCTCTCACCTTGACGAGCATCAGCTCACGATATACGGAATGACCTTCCCGCAGTTCCTTGATGTCGTGTACATCTTCCAGTTTTCCAAGCTGCTTCTGAATCTGCTCCAGAACCTGATGATCGCCCAGCGATACAACCGTCATACGGGAGTATCTCGGATCCGCGGTCACGCCAACTGTAAGACTTTCGATATTATATCCGCGGCGGCTGAAAAGTCCAGCCACACGGCTTAAAACGCCGGCAGTATTATCTACCAGCAATGATAACACAATTCTGCTCATGCAATCTTCCCACCTTGATCTTCTGTCTTGTTCGTATAGCCTTAATGATAGCAACCAATTCTCAGTTTGTCAACTAATTAAAAGGAATGCTTTGTATTCCTCAGAGATATATCATTACTGTTCACGCATACGTGCCCAATAACGGAATTTGCCGTGGCTTTGCATTTAAATACGGCAAATTCCTGCTGCCACCACGTTTTCTTACGGCACTTTCGGTTCCAAAAGTGCCTACCTGTGTACATTAACGATATATCAACACATCATTTCTGGTGTTCCTGCCACTTTTTTTCCCAGTCCGGACCGTATTTAAAATACATCTTCATCTCGGTTCCGACACTGATGAGGCGTGCATCGTCCGGGATCTCCTCACGCGTATACCAGCCTGCCTCAGAAAGCTCGTCCTCCTGCAGCCGGATCTTATCGTCCCCATCCAGTTCTGCAAAAAATCCGATCATCTCCGTATCAGTAAACGCCCACGGCTGACTCTTGAAATAGCGGATATTTTTAACTTTCAGCCCGACTTCCTCCATCACTTCGCGGCGGACGGTCTCTTCAAATGTCTCCCCGATCTCGACAAATCCAGCGATCAGCGCATATCCACGGTAGGTACTGTGGTTGACGCGGTAGCGCGACATAAGAAGTTTGTCCCCGTTCGTGATCGCCACGATGACTGCCGGGGAGATCTTTGGATATTCCGTCTGGCCGCAGACCGGGCAGACGAGCGCCCGCTCGATCTTGCTGTCCTCCGTCTTTGCCCCACAGCGCCCGCAGAACTGACGGCTCTGTCTCCAGCGCCACAGCTGTACCGCCGTGATCGCTGCAAATGCCTGGTGCATCGGCTCCATCGCACGGATGTCGGTCGGCGTTTTCCATGCATAGTAAAGCTGTTCCAACTCTTTTTCTGCCCCTTCCAGTGTACCAGAATCCGTCTTCCCAGCTTCCATATTATTTTTGTCCGAAACAGCCATCTGACCAGCTCCTTCTTTTAGCTTTGCCAGAATCTCTTCTGCTTCTTTCTCCGGCACACTGACAAGAAAATATGGCTTCTCATCAACCGAAAAGAGATAGACCGCCCGATCCATCAGTTCCGGAACTGCCGCCTCAATCTCCTCCCGGCGCGGGATAGTAAGCACATGTTCCTCGGCGGTCTCACGCAGAAGAATCCGGCCTTTCTGGATGCAGAAGACGTAGTCCTGTGCTCCAGGTTTCTGAATGTGGTATGTATTGTCGTAGCGATGTGGTGCGATGTCCTGTATCATAACTTTATCTCTCTATCCTTTTATTCTCCAAAACTTGTGCAACCGTTATTTCCATACTGTGTAACGGCTGTCCCCGCAGGCATTCATTGTAATCTTTCTGCAAGTCTCTTCATTTTACTCTTTTTATTAAAAAAATACAATCCCCCGGTTCGCCCCAGACTTACAACCGTCCCACAAAATCCTCATATCCAAACGCCCGCACCACTTCCGCTGTCCCATCTTCATGCCGGTATACGATCGACGGAAGCGGCATTCCATTAAAGGTATTATTTTTGACCATCGTATAGAGCGCCATATCGCCAAACACCAGCCGTCCGCCCTCTTTTAGCGGTGCATCAAACGAATAATCCCCGATGCAGTCCCCCGAAAGACAGGTTGGTCCGCCCAGGCGGAACGTATACGGCTTTTCGCCTGCTTCTCCCGCTCCGATAAGCGGCGGACGGTACGGCATTTCCAGCACATCCGGCATATGGCAGGCTGCCGAGGTATCCAGAATCGCAATCTGCATGCCGTTTTCCATAGTCTCCAGCACGGAAGTTACAAGAAATCCCGCGTTTAAGACAACTGCCTCGCCCGGTTCCAGGTATACCTCCACACCATATTTTTCGCGCAGCCCGCGCACCAGGCGGATCAGGCGTTCCCGGTCATAATCTTCTCTCGTAATGTGGTGTCCGCCGCCCAGGTTCAGCCATTTTACCTTTGAAAACCAGGCTCCAAACTTCTCCTCCGCTGCCCGCAGCGTCGTCTCCAGGTCATCTGAATTCTGCTCGCAGAGCGTATGCATATGAAATCCATTCAGATACGGAAGGATAGTTTCTTCAAAGTTTCCCGCCTCCGAAAGCATCGAAAGAGTCGTCCCCATGCGGGATCCCGGCGCACACGGATCATAGATCGCGTGACCCTTCTGCGTGGAACACTCCGGGTTCAGCCGGAGTCCCGCCTGTTTTCCGGCTTTTTTTACTTTTTCACCATATTTCAGCACCTGCCCCGGCGTATTAAAAACAATGTGGTCGGCATAATTTAAAATCTCATCAAACTCATCCGGGCGGTAGGCGGCAGAAAACACATGGGTCTCCCCGCCAAACTCCGTTTTTCCAAGTCGCGCCTCATAAAGCCCGCTCGCCGCGGTTCCCGACAGATACTGACGAATCAGCGGGTAGACCGAATACATGGAAAATGCTTTCTGTGCCAGCAGAATCCGGCATCCAGCCCGCTCTGCCGTATCTTTCAAAATTTCCAGATTTTTCTTTAAAAGCGTCTCATCCACCACATAAAATGGCGTGCGGATCGCCTCCGTGTCTCGGAGAACCCCAGCCGCCTCCCGTTCCTGCATCTGTTTTCCTTCCTTTCCTTCTCGTTTCCAGCTTCCCTGTCCATTCTCTTCCTGCGCCTAAAAAGCGCAAAATAAAACCATTTTCTTACATGGAGGCATTTTTATCTTAATCCACCAGTGCCGGATCCCAGGATTCCTTCCACGGAAGTCCCCATTTATTTAACGCATCCATAAATGGATCCGGATCAAATTCTTCAATATTATAAACGCCCGGTTTCTGCCAGGTTCCATTCATCACCAGCATCGCACCGATCATCGCCGGTACACCGGTTGTATAGGAGATCGCCTGGGAACCAACCTCTTTGTAGCACTCCTGATGATCACAGATATTATATAAGTAATACTTCTTCTCTTTTCCATCCTTCTTACCCTGGAAAATGCATCCGATATTCGTTTTTCCAACCGTACGAGGACCAAGGGATGCCGGATCCGGAAGCACTGCCTTTAAGAACTGCAGCGGTACGATCTCTTTTCCTTCGTACATAATCGGCTCGATCGAAGTCATGCCGACGTTCTCCAGACACTTTAAATGGGTCAGGTAACTCTGACCGAAGGTCATGAAGAAGCGGATCCGCTTGATTCCCGGCATATTGAGCGCCAACGATTCGATCTCCTCATGGTGAAGCAGGTACATATCCTTCATGCCGACGCCGTCAAAATCATACTCTCTCTTGATCTCCATCGGTTTCGCCTCTACCCAGTGTCCATCTTCCCAGTAAGAACCGTTTGCCGACACCTCCCGGATATTGATCTCCGGGTTAAAATTGGTTGCAAACGGATAGCCGTGGTCGCCGCCGTTGCAGTCCAGAATGTCGATGTAGTTGATTTCGTCAAACTCATGTTTCAGCGCATACGCTGAAAATACGCCGGTTACACCCGGATCAAAGCCGCTTCCCAGCAGCGCGGTAATGCCCGCCTCTTTAAATTTCTCACGATATGCCCACTGCCATTTGTACTCAAATTTTGCCGTATCCTCCGGCTCATAGTTCGCAGTATCGATATAATGGGTCTTCGTTGCCAGGCAGGCATCCATGATCGTCAGATCCTGATACGGAAGCGCCAGGTTCAGCACCACATCCGGGTTAAATTTCTCAATCAGGGCAATCAGCTCGTCCACGTTGTTTGCATCCACCTGTGCAGTCTGGATCTTCGTCTTGGTGGTTCCCTCTAATTTCTCTTTCAGCGCATCACATTTGGACTTTGTCCGGCTTGCAATGCAGATCTCCTCAAATGCCTCGCTGTTCTGGCAGCACTTATGAATTGCTACGGAAGCTACGCCTCCACATCCGATAATTAACGCTTTTCCCATCTTTTTTCCTCCTGTATTCTGAATTATATACTCTGTTTTTGTTTCATATTTATAATCCAAATTTCACATTTGCTTTTGTTCAAACACTTTTCAGTTCATGTCTCAAACACACACTTTTATTTGATGATACCAGGGTCAAAAGGTCAGAAGTTCGACGCAAGCTTGCTTGCAGGAGAATTTTTGACCTTGGGACCCGCCAAAAACATTTCTTACCTAATCTTTGGATTTCCCAGCAGCGCCAGCAGCATCTCCCTTACAATCTTGCACGCCACCGCCGTCGATGCACCGGACGCATCCAGCGCCGGGGATAATTCATTCACATCACATCCAACAATCCGTGCCGTGCTGCAGATCTGCGTGACTGCCCGTCGAAGTTCCTCAAAACTGATTCCGCCCGGTTCCGGCGTTCCTGTTCCCGGAAATACACTCGGATCCAGCACATCCAGATCCAGGGTAAAATACACCGGTTTTCCTTCCAGTTTCCGAAGCGTTTCCTGAAGGACTTCCATATCCACGATAAATGGATGCGTCGTCACGTGTTCTTTTCCCCAGCGCCATTCCTCCCGGTCGCCGGAGCGGATACCAAACTGCGTGATCCTGCCGTCTCCCAGGACTTCCCAGCAGCGGCGCAGCACACAGGCGTGCGAAAGTTTCGCACCCAGATAATCGTCCCGCAGATCAGCATGTGCATCAAAATGGATGATATGCAGATCCGGATATTTCTCTGCCAGTGCCTGCACCGGTGCCAGCGTCACCAGGTGCTCGCCGCCCAGCATAAATGGGATCTTGCCATCCCCGGCTATCTCCGCCGCCCGCTCTCGCAGATCCTTTAACGCTAACGATGCATCGCCAAAGCAGAGCTCCTGATCGCCCGCGTCAAACACGGCGTAATCGGTCAGATCACGATCCTGGTACGGCGAATACGATTCCAGCCCATAGGATTCCGAGCGGATCGCCCGTGAGCCGAACCGGGTGCCCGGGCGGTACGAAGTGGTCGAGTCAAACGGCGCGCCGTAGAGCACGATCCCCGCCTTCTCATAGCTGGCGTCACACGCCAGAAACGTCTCAATATTTGCCTTCAACATCTTCTAACATCTCCTCCACATATGCCGGCAGGTAAAATGCCCCTTTATGCAGGGTCGTCGTATAATACCGGCAGTCCAGCCCCCGCAGGTTCCATCTTGTCTCATCCAAATTCTTTAACGGATGGTATTTCTTCGACGCAAATCCAAACAGCCAGTGCCCGGACGGGTAGGTCGGGATATGCGCCTGATAGACGCGGCTGATCGGAAATGACTCCACGATCCGCTTATGAGCCCGCTTGCACGCCTCCGCGTCCTCGGCATAAAACGGGCTTTCATGCTGATTGACCATGATGCCGTCCTCTTTTAACGCCTTATAGCAGTTCCCGTAAAATTCCCGGGTAAAAAGCCCCTCGCCCGGTCCAAACGGGTCGGTCGAATCCACGATGATCAGATCGTATTCATTTTCCTTAAAGCGGACATATTTCAGCCCATCCTCATAGTGGATCGAGAGTCTCGGATCATCGAGACGGCACGCTGTCTTCGGCAGATATTTCCGGCAGACCTCCACCACCAGCGGATCGATCTCCACCATGTCGATGTGCTCGATCTCCGGATAGCGGGTCAGCTCCCGGATCACGCCTCCATCCCCGGCTCCAATTACCAGTACCTTTTTGACCAACGGATGCACTGCCATCGGCACATGCGTGATCATTTCGTGATAGATAAATTCATCCTTTTCCGTCAGCATCATATATCCATCCAAAGCCAGAAACCGCCCAAATTCCGGCGAATCAAAGACATCGATCCGCTGGAACTCGCTCTTTCCGCTGTAAAGCTGGCGATCCACCCGGATGGAAAGTTTTACATTTGGCGTATGATTCTCTGAAAACCAGAAATTCATAATTTTCCCCTTTCTATCTACTGCTTATTTATTTCAGCACATTCAGGCGATCAATCCCCGGATCCTCCGGTCCGGTCATTGAACATCCTTTTTCCAGCGCATACGCAATGTAGTCAATGATCTCTTCCGTGATCTGCTCGCCCGGCGTCAGAATCGGGATGCCAGGCGGGTAGCACATGACAAACTCACTGCACACACGCCCGGCTGTCTCGCGGATCGGAAGGGATTCTTTTTCTCCGTAAAATGCCTCCTGCGGCGACATCGCCACGATCGGGTCAATATAGTCAAAATCCATCAGCGTCGATTTATCCCGGCTGAACCGGCGCTTGATCTCCGCCAGTGCGCTGACCAGGCGCTCTACCTCCCGCTGCCGGTCACCGATGGACAGATATGCCAGAATATTTCCCAGATCACCAAATTCCGCCTGGATATCGTACTCGTCCCGGAGAAGATCATAAACCTCGATCCCCGCCAGCCCGATATCGCGCGTGTGAATTGAAAGTTTGGTCACATCGAAATCATAAATGCTGTCGCCGTTTACCAGCTCCTTCGAATAGGCATAATAACCGCCAATCCGGTTGATTTCTGTTCTCGCATACTCCGCCAGCTCCACCACCTGCTTAAATGCCTCACGCCCGCGAAGCGCCAGGTTCCGTCTAGAGATATCGAGGCTGGAAAGGAGCAGGTAGGAACCACTCGTCGTCTGCGTCAGATTGATAATCTGGCGGACATACCCGGCGGACATACCCGGACCCGTCAGAAGAATCGAGCTCTGCGTCAGGCTTCCGCCTGATTTGTGCATCGAAACCGCCGCCATATCCGCCCCAGCTGCCATCGCGGAAACCGGCATATTTTCCCCGAAATAAAAATGGGTTCCATGCGCCTCATCAGCTAAACACAACATCCCATGCTCATGTGCCAGCTTTACAATCGAGCGCAGATCCGAACAAATGCCGTAATACGTCGGATTGTTCACAAACACCGCCTTAGCATCTGGATTTTCCTTGATCGCCCGGCGCACATCTTCCACACGCATTCCAAGAGGAATCCCCAGTCTCTTATCGCCAGCCGGATTCACATAGACCGGAACCGCGCCTCCAAGCACCATCGCGCCCATGACGCTGCGGTGGACATTTCGCGGCAATATAATCTTCTCGCCCCGCTTGACTGCCGTCAGCACCATGCTCTGAACTGCCGATGTCGTACCGCCGACCATCAGGAATGCGTGTGCCGCCCCGAATGCCTCAGCCGCCAGCTGCTCTGCATCCGCGATGACAGACACTGGGTGGCAGAGGTTATCGAGCGGCTTCATGGAATTGACGTCCAGCCGCATGCAGGTCTCTCCTAAAAGTTTCGTCAGCTCCGGGTTGCCGCGCCCCCTCTTGTGCCCCGGAACATCAAACGGCACCACGCGCATCTTCTGAAATGCTTCCAGCGCCTCATAGATCGGCGCGCGCTCCTGGGTCAGCGCGTCATCTCTTCGACTGCCTCCCCCCGTTTCTTTCGGTCCTGAAGCTTCCTTTCTGCGCCGTGCACTCCGTCCGACGCCCGGCTCCAGATTTCTTCTCTCTTCTTCCATCTGCCGTCCCTCCTGAAAATCACTCATTCGTTTCTTCTATCGAATTTCCCTGGTTTTCGCGGTATTTTCCAGTCAAACTCTTCTCTTTCCTCTCAAAAAGCATTTCTTTTAAAACACATTTCTTCCGCTGAAAATTTCAATCATCTCCCGCCGCAGGCTCTCCATAATACTGAGTCTGGTGGTCGGCGGAAGTTCATAGACATCTGTCTTAAACAGATAATTCTGCAGATCGATCTCTTTCAGCATCATCTTGGTATGGAACAGATTCGCCTCGTACACATTGATATCGACCACATCGTAGCGCCGCAGCGTTTCCTTGGAGATATAATCCTGAATCGAGCGGATCTCACGATCCATAAACAGCTTTTTTCCATCCACATCCCGCGTGAACCCACGCACCCGGTAGTCCATCGTGATGATGTCCGAATCAAACGAACCGATCAGGTAATCGAGTGTCGAAAGCGGCGTGATCTCCCCGCAGGTCGCCACATCGATATCCACCCGGAAGGTCGCCAGACAGGTTTCCGGATGGTATTCCGGATAGGTATGGACGGTCACATGGCTCTTGTCCAGATGCGCCACCTGCGTCTCCCCCTGCACCGGCACCATCGAGCCTTCTGCAATCAGAAGCGTGACCGAAGCCCCCTGCGGATCGTAGTCCTGCTGGGAAATACTCAATACCCGTGCCCCGATCATATCCGTCAGCGATGTTAGGATCCGGGTCAGGCGTTCCGAATTGTACTGCTGATCGATGTAGGCAATATAATCCTTCTGCTCCCTCGGTGTCTTGGCATAACAGACATCATAGATATTAAAGCTAAGCGCCTTTGTCAGGTTATTAAAGCCGTATAATTTTAATTTTTCGCTGTGATCCATATCTTCCTTCTCCTGAAATATAAATGGTGTTGATCAAAAAAGCGGATGATGTGTCTCCACATCATCCGCAAAACGTTCTTTTTCTGCTTCACTCTATTTTTACAAATCTGCCGTATAGCTACGAAATCTTCCCTTGTCTCTATTTACCGCATATACTGCAAAACCTTTTTATCCACAGAAATCTCACATTCAGAGTCTATATAGCAAATATCTACTTTTACCACTCTTATTGACCGTTTTACAAGTTGATGTGCATGAGCACTGGTTGTAAAGTAACCAACTTATAAAATTGAGCTTTTAACTCAATCAATAGGGCAGTTCGCACTGCCAATCGGCATTTGACCCGGCTGTCCGTATGGCCATTCCCTGTTTCACAGGTGGTCAGATATATTTGCATGGATGACTCTTAAAATGTTAAGATTTTCCATATCAGAGGTATCATACAGCAATTTTGGTAAAATGTCAAGAATGATTTTTATTTGGGTTGACATTTGAAAATTTTCACTTTTCTAACGGTACTTCCGTCCGCTTCCCGCAGAACGCAAACATCGCCACGCCCGCCGCAAAGATAAACAACGAGATAAACTGTGAAGTCGAGAGGGATCCGACCGCTCCCCGGTTCAAATCACCGCGGAAAAATTCCAGCACGAAGCGTCCCAGACTGTAGCAGATCAGATACAGTGATACCACCTGCCCCTGTTTTTTGCACTTTTTCGCCGCATAGAGAAGCAGCAGGCAGTGCAGAAAATCCAGACCGCTTGAGATGAGCTGGGTCGGAACCAGGGGAATGTTGTTCGGGGCAAAGTCCGAATCGTGGAACACGATCGCAAAATGGCTGTGGGTCGGCATACCGTAGCAGCAGCCAGCCAGAAAACAGCCGATCCGTCCAAAGCCCTGCGCGAGCGCAACCGACGGCATAACCAGATCCGCGTACTGGAAAAAGGAAATATGCTTGATCCGGCTCAGTATATAACCGCCCAGCACACCGCCGATGATGCCGCCGTACACGACAAATCCGTCGCTGATATCTAGCAATTTCTTCGGGTTTGCCAGAATCTCGTCAAAGATTGTGACATAGTACAGAAGTTTTGCACCTAAAATTCCACATACAACACCGCAGATCGCGATCGAGAGGAGCATATCGACATCCATCCCCCGCTTGTTTGCCCGGTACTCTGCCAGGTAATACGCAGCGATAATGCCGATGCCGATCATCAGACCGTAGCCGTGGATCGTGATGCTGCCGATTGTGAATAAGTCATTTTTCATGAAATACTTGTCCTCCGTTCTCTTCTTTCCTACAATTTCCTACAACGCATGAACATCCATATAATACTGATAATTCGGGAACTTATTCTGGAAGTGTTCTGCCATATAGTACGCCGCTTCTTTCGGGTTCCGGTTCTTGATTGCCTCGAAAATCTTCAGATGGCTCTCATAGAAATACATGCCGTCCGTCTGGCGGATCTGATCCGACACCAGATCCATGATGCTCGAATAAATCAGGCGGATCAGCTGGTTTCCAGAAAGGTTCACCACCCGGAAATGGAACAGGTTATTGTAATACTGGCGCGTCTTCAGATCGGCTCCGCCCGCAATCGCCTCTTTCATCGAATCCATCAGCGCCTGAAACTCCCCGATCTCCTCTTCCGTGATCTTGGCGGCCGCAAGCGACGCCATCTGCACCTCCATGATATAGCGGAATTCCAGAATATCATCCATCTTGCCGTTTTTTAAGTAAAACTGCATTGCCAGCGGATTGATAACCTCGACCGTGTCCGCCGTAATATAATTGCCGTCTCCCTGACGGCTGCGGATAATTCCCAGCACTTCCAGCGCACTGATCGCCTGCTTGAGCGCCGGTCGTCCAACTCCGAGCATCTCGGCTAACTGGCGCTCCGGCGGAAGCCGGTCACCTTTTTTTAATTCGCCGTGCATGATCATTTCCTGGATCTGTGCGACTACCTTCTTATATACTGAAACATTTTCTTCGATTGGCTGAAACATTCTCAGTCTCCCTCCTGCTGATTTACGTTCCCTAACGCCTATCGATTATATCATTATTTATGTGAAAAAACAAATGTTAATAGATAGCAGACAACCTCCAGCACCGGCACAATCCAAAAAATACAAGCGCCTCCCTGTGCTACTCCCAACAGTCCCATCGGCGTTACAACATTGGAATGCCACGGGACCAGAAGACTCATGTATAAAGCGCCCAGAAAGAGCGAATGAATCATTTTCTCCCGTTTCCAGCCTTTTTCATCATACACCGGCATCAGGCAGGAGACAGATATCACCAGGGAACACATCGCTGATGCTGAAAAAATATTTACTACAAAAGCAAATAAAATTGCTGCTATATTTCCTTTTTTCTCTGTATCCGCCCACTTAAACAACGGCTGCATCATGCATCGGATCGCCCCGCTTTTTTCAAGCATTCCAAACAAACTAAACGCTAAAAGGAACAAAAGAACCGTCCCAGCCATGCTGCTGATACCTCCGCTGTGAAAATAGGATCCTTGGTCCGGTCCATTCCATAAAACATTCAAAATTGTCTGCCATCGATATTTCTGGTAAAAAAATGCCACTGCCATCCCGGACACGCAGCCTGCCATCAACGCATGCATGGCGTTTTTTCTCATTAACATAAATATAAGAACCACTGCAGCCGGTATATACACGGGCATTCCCAGGCACATTTCCCCGAATATTTGCATCATTTTACTGCTTTCCTGTATCGATATTCCTGCCAGTTCTGCATTCTTCCATCCCGCATAAAAACAGCCTGCCAGACAAACGCATATGGTTGGAATGATACTATTTCGTTCTGCTTTCAAGGTTTTCGCCAGTTCTATTTCAACACTGGATGAAAGTAAATTCACAAAATCCGACATCGGAGAAATCCCATAGCCGCAAAATGCTCCGGCTATTATAACAGCTGCTGCTATTTTCTCTTCATATCCCATACTTGTTCCAATATTTAAAAATAGGATTCCCATGGTTCCACAGGAACTAAACACACTGCCAGTCAGAAAACTAAACAGAAAGCATCCTGCATACGCGGTGACCGGATACCATTCCGGACGAATCCACAAAATTCCTGTATACGTCAGTCCTGGAATCGTACCTGACAGATTCCATATTCCTGTCATCGCTCCTGCGCATAAAAGAAAAAAGATAGGTGAAACTGCCCTTGTGCAAGAATGAACCATTGCTTCCTGAAGCTCATTCCAAGAATAAGAATTTGCTTCTAAAAACAGAATCACGTAGATCCATGCAAGAAAAAAGAATGCCTGCACCGGTACTTGGATCCCGCATACTGGAACTGCCAGAATCAGGAAAATTCCTCCCACCAAAGCTCCCGATCGTTTTTTATTTAATTTTTCTGCCCCCATCATTCCTCCTGTTTCTTTTTTCCACTGTAACGTTCAAATAACCCTTTTAAGTAGAAAAACAGATGTAAAACAGGTTTTCTCTCCCCATCCTACATCTGTTTGACTAACTTATGAAATGTCTTATTTATCCTTGTTTAATTTCTTGATTCCAAACCCGGTAAAGCCCCAGAGAACCGCAAAACAAAAACCTGCGTAACAAAAGATTGCCCACGGAGCATATGCGAACGTAGAGACTCCCAGCGTTCCCGACATATACGCACCGCCCGCTGACCACGGAACCAGAGGAATGGAACAGGTTCCTGCATCTTCCAGTGTTCTGGAAAGATTCTGCGGTGCCAGATTTCTTTCCTTAAAGGACTCACTGAACAATTCTCCGCCCATCAAAATCGGAATATATGCATTTCCAACAATCAGCGCAATAATCAAGACTGAAATAACCGTTACCAGAATCAAAGTTCCGTCACTGTGTACGAATGTTTTCAATTTTTCCAAGATTGCATTCATAAAACCAGCCGCACTCATAGCACCTGCAAATAGAAATGCGCAGAGCACTTTCAGCACCGTTGCCATCATGCTTGTCATTCCGCCCCGCTCTACCAGCGTTTTAATGCTTCCTGTCACTGTTTCCGGATCAATTCCCAGCATCGATAAAGAAAATCCGCTATATGCTGCCGAAATTACCTTTGCAACCGTCGCTCCCTGAAATACAATCGCTAACACTCCTGCCAGAACCGATGCTGTAAACATAACCGGAATCGTTGGTTTTCCCATCGCTGAACCAACCAGCACAACCACCAGAGGAATCAATAAAAACACATTAAAATGATAAATAGAAGCGAGTCCCTCCGTCATCTCATTTGCCGCAGATGCATCGACCGATGAAACCACCATTCCAGTACGTCCAGCTATAAAATATACCACTAAGCAGACAAGCGCCGCCGGGACCGTCGTATAAAACATATGCCGGATGTGTTCAAACAATGTGGTTCCGGCTGCTACCGGAGCCAGATTTGTCGTATCTGAAAGCGGTGACATTTTATCTCCAAAATAAGCACCTGAAATAATTGCGCCCGCTGCTGCCGGAAGATTAACGCCCAATCCCTGAGCTACTCCGATAAGTGCCAGCCCGACGGTTCCAACTGAGCCAAAACTGGTTCCCGTACACACAGAAACAATTACTGTAATCACAAAAGCCGATATCAGAAACAGCTGTGGATTTAAGAGCTTCAGGCCATAATAAATCAACATAGGAATTGTTCCTGATAACATCCAGGTTCCGATAATCATTCCAACAAATACAAAGATAAAAATCGCCATAAATGACTTTCCTATCTTTTCCGAAACCGCATCTGCAATCTCATTCCAGGTTGTTCCATAAAACAATCCTAAAAGCACCGTAAAGAAGGAACAAACAAGTAAGAGTACTTCCACACTTAGTCTGAACTTTCCAAAACCAATTCCCAACACGAACGCCATCACCAATATTGGAAGCATCGCAGCCCCAAAACCCGGTTTTCTTTTCTCTTTCATATTCATTCCGTCCTTTCGCTCGAATCATATGTTTCTCTTCTACCATCCCTCTTTATAAACCCCTATATGAATCTCACGCTTACGGTTTTACCCGTTTCCTCACAGAGTGCACTTTCTTTTATGATGTTCAATCATCAATCGACACTCCCAGCGTTTCTGTCATCTTCTTATATTCCTGTGAAAACTTTTCTGTTATCGGACCAGGGATCTGTGTACCAATCTTCTTTCCATCGATCATTTTAACCGGAACCACTTCTCCGACTGTACCACAGATAAATACCTCATCCGCATTATAATACTCTGAAACAGATACGTTTCTTACCTGTACTTCCATTCCCATCTCTTTTGCTATCTGAATCATTGTTTTTCTCGTAATTCCCGGAAGCTGTGAATCTAAAGTCGGAAGTATTAATACTCCATCTTTAATCATCTGTAAGTTCGTAGAGTTTGTCTCCGCCACATAACCATTCTGGTCAAGCATAATTGCTTCATCCGCTCCCTGACGGATTGCCTCACACGCCGCCATAATCTGGTTCAGCTGGTTACAGCAATGAATCTTCGGATCCATGTAAGACGGGGAATAGCGTTTCAGCCAGGTTGTTACCAGCGTAATTCCCTCTTTATTGAAAATAGGGGGTTTCTGATCCACACAGATAACGATCGACGCATTCGTCACATTTAAAGTCGGATGCATACCTGTCTGTGCTTTAAATCCGCGCGTCACCTGTAAACGCATATGTAAATCAGTAAATCCTGCATCCAGATTTCGACGAATCAGCTCTTTTACAATTTCCTTCATCTCATCTTTGGTCTTTCCTATATCGATTCCCAGCGTGTAGCAGGACTCATACAGACGTTTGATATGCTCATCCAGACGGTATACTTTTCGTCCATATGCACGGATTCCTTCATATACGCCATCTCCATGCTGAAAACCACTGTCATATACGGAGATAACGGCTTCTGATTTTTTAACAAAATCTCCATTTACATAAAGGATTGTATCTGCAATTTTCTGTCCGTGTAACATAATAGAACCATCTTCTGTCAACTGTGATAACTTATACATATCCGTTCCTCCTTCAATTATCTTTTTATTTCTCTGATTGTCATTTTGGTATAATGGTAAATTGGTAAGTCCATTTACACTATGATCATATCACATTTCTTCTGTATGTCAATATTAAAATTTATAACTGTTATAAACACATATTTATGTGTCTAATGTTATTTGATTCATTGTTGGATTTTTACAGAATATAGTCTAGTATTTAGTTTTACTTTTTCGCAATTCAACGCAAAAAAACAGACAGAAAGAATAAAATTTCCTCTCCATTCTTTCTGCCCGTCTATTTTTATTATATTTTATTAAAAGCCAACTAAGCAGGGCGCATTTTTACGCCTCTTCCCGCTCTTCCTCCGGCAGCAGGTTCGTCATGCTCTTTAAGCTGATCGCCAGTGTCGAGCTGTTGTGCAGCAGTGCCGACATCGACGGTGTGATGATACCAGCCACACCTAAGAGAATCAGACCCAGGTTGAAGCTGATGACGAAACGGTAGTTTCCATGGACACGTTTCATCAGATCCATGCTCAGATGACGCAGAAGCACGACTTCATCCAGGGAATCTTTCTTGATCGTGATATCCGCGATCTCTCTGGCAATCTCTGCGCCCTCGCTGACTGCGATGCCCGCGTCTGCCGCTGACAGGGCCGGTGAATCGTTGATGCCATCACCGATCATGATAACTTTGTGGCCTTTCGCCTTCTCCTCCTCAACAAAGCGCGCCTTATCCTCCGGAAGTACCTCGGAGAAATAATCATCCACGCCGACCCTCTTCGCGATCGCCGCTGCGGTCCGCTCGCTGTCGCCGGTCATCATGACAATGCGCTTAAATCCAGCCTCTTTTAACTGGCGGATGACAGACGGTGCTTCCTCACGCAGCGGATCCTCGATGCAGATAACGGCTGCAAGCTGTCCGCCGATTGCCATGTAAAGATGGGAACAATTTTCCGGAAGGTTCTCAAACTTCTCTTTTCCATCCTCCGGCAGTGTGCACTTCTCATCCTCAAATACGAAATGGTGGCTTCCAATCACGACGCGTTCTTCGCCCACATAGGTAGCGATACCGTGCGCTACGATGTAATCCACTCGCGAGTGCATCTCCTCATGTACCAGATGACGTTTTTTCGCTTCCTGTACGACCGCATTTGCCATCGAGTGCGGAAAATGCTCTTCCAGGCAGGCTGCGATACGAAGCAGTTCTTCCTTCTCCATGCCGTTGAAAGATACCACATCGGATACAACCGGTTTTGCCTTGGTCAGGGTTCCGGTCTTGTCAAATACGATCGTCTCTGCCTCGGCAACTGCCTCCAGGAACTTGCCGCCCTTGACCGTAATGTGATGCTGGCTTGCCTCACGCATCGCAGACAGGACTGCAAGCGGCATTGCCAGTTTCAGTGCACAGGAGAAATCAACCATCAGGATCGACAGTGCTTTCGTCGCATTGCGGGTCAGCAGATAGGTAAGCGCGGTACCCCCCAGACTCCACGGAACGAGTGCATCTGCCAGGTTTGATGCCTTGCCTTCAACAGAGGATTTAAGCTTCTCCGAATCCTCGATCATCTGTACGATACGCTCATAACGGGTGGAGCCGGCAGATTTTTCTACCTTGAAGGTAATCTCGCCCTCTTCCAGCGCGGTTCCTGCGTAAACATAGCTGCCCGGCTCTTTTCTGACCGGCTGGGATTCGCCGGTCATCGAAGCCTGGTTGATCATCGCCTCGCCGCTCACTACGACACCATCCAGCGGAATCACTGTACCCATATGGACGGTCAGCTCGTCGCCCGCGGTAACATCCGAAAGCGGTACAAAGACTTCAGTCCCGTCCACTTTCTTCCAGACCTTTTCCACGTTCAAAGACATGCTCCGCGCCAGATCACCAACGGATTTCTTATGTGTCCACTCCTCCAGAAGCTCACCGACGCCGAGCAGGAACATAACGGAGCCAGCTGTATTGAAATCGCGGCGCAGAAGGGAAACACTGATCGCCGTCGCATCCAGCACCTCCACATGCAGCTTGCGCTTAAATACGAGGCAGTGGATACCTTTCACGATATAACGGATCGCCTGCACGGACGTGTATACCGCACGGACCGGCGCCGGGAGAAATGTCTTCGTCGCAAAACGGGTCAGTACCTTCTGAATCAGCTTTTCTTTGTACTCCTGATTCAGGGCGCGTCCGCTGCTTTTAACTGCCATCTCCTGTTTTTCGGTAATCTGACCATCAAACGCCGCTACCTGTACGAGAACCGCCTCCCGATCCTCCTTATAATAGATAACCGCATCTGCTGTCCGCTCATACACCTTGGCCGCCGTCACGCCGTCCAGACCAAGCAGATACTGTTCCAGAACATCCGCTTCGCGCACGGTGTGAAATTTCCGGGCAAGGCTGATACGGATTCTTCCTTTGATTTCATGCTTTATAATGAATTTCATGATTCATCTTCCTCCGGTTATAGAAGAGCTGCCGCGAGACAGCATCCCATGCTATCTTGCGGCAGCCCCCCCTGTTATTTAGATTCATGTATTCTTGGAGTTGCTATTACTGCTCTGCCTTCTCAGCCTCCGGTGCGGCCTCGGTTGCCTCAGCAGTCTCGTTGAAATCCTCATCCTCACCAAAGCTCTCATAGCCGCGAGCCTCGTTGATCTGCTTTGCCTCAGCCAGGATGTCCTCAGCGTTCTCCTGAATATTGGTAGCGGTGGTCATCACACAATCACGTGCACGAAGTCCGGCTGCTACGCAGTTTACGTAAAATTTCTTTGCATCCTCGCTGCCAAGAATCTTAACACCTGCTGTTCCGAACAAAACGCCGCCTGCAAATAAACCTAATTTTTTTAATTTGAAAATGTCCATCATGATTACTCCTCCTCTGATATTATCTAATTATATTCACATATGATTTTTGAAAACTCTTTATTCCATTTCAAATGCGAATATTGCTGCGTTTAATGACTCATTTCTGAGGTACAAGTAGATGGTAACAGCTTACCCCCATGATAGTCAAACCTAACTTTCCTTATTGAGATTTTTTATCAGCTAGCATCCGAAGTTATACTTGACAGCTCATCCTCATTCCGCAGAGAATACTGGCGGCAACGGTTTAAAACGCCGATTTCTTCCAGCACTGCAATCATCCGGTACACCGTTGCCTTTCCGATCCCCGGGTCGCGCTTGGATGCCTCGTAGTAGATCTCCTTACAACTGCTCCATCTTCCCTCCAGGATCACATCCAACATGATCTTTCTTTGATCGGTCATCCGTTTCCCCCGTCTCTTCAGTTCACCGATAATCTGCTCTCTCTGCTGCATCGTATCATCTCTCTTTCCATATCTTCTAAATTATTTTGCCGCACATCTGCCGTTTCCGTCCACAACCCGGCTTTTTATTAGCGCAGACTAACTGTTCGTTTAAAATATATAGCATACTCTGCTTGCCACTCTTTTTGCAAGTACTAAATTCCGCTTTTGCCTCTGGCTCAGCCTCATTAAGTCCTTAGATACGACTCGCACTAAGTGCTCATATTATATCGTGTTTCATCAAAAACAAAACATAATTAGCATGAACAAACTCAGGTTAGAATGCCACAACTCAAGTTAGATATCTCTAACCTTAATTTAAAGACTACCTCTTTTTTTCTCATCTGTCAATGAATTTTCGAAAATATATTTGATTTTCTTCTCTGATAATGGTAAGGTACTCACAGAATGATCAATTCAGACAGGAAAGGAAGGATTTTTCGATGAGCTTCAAAGAAATAAAGCCAGAAGAATTAAATTTTAACCCGTTTACCCGCATCGGTTCCGACTGGATGCTTTTAACCGCCGGCACCAAGGATAAATTCAACACCATGACTGCCAGCTGGGGCGGCGCAGGCGTATTTTGGGGCAAACCGGCTGTTACCTGCTATATCCGTCCCCAGCGCTACACCAAAGAATTTATAGACAAAGAAGAACTCTTCTCCGTCAGCTTTTTAAAAGACGGTCACCGCGATGCCCTCAAACTCTGCGGCTCCGTATCTGGCCGTGACCACGACAAAATCAAGGACGCCGGCCTGACCCCGGTCTTCATCGACGGCGTACCGGCATTTGAAGAAGCTGACACCATCCTCATCTGCCGCAAAATGTACCGCACATCCATGAATCCGGCAGATTTTATCGATAAGGACGCTGACAGCAAGTTCTATCCGGAGAAGGACTATCATGATATGTATATTGCGGAGATTGTGAAAGCGGTTGTGGCTGAATAAGCAGAGCCGCTCCATTTAAAATTTAAATCCCACAGGAAACGCTGATTTGCAGCATTTTCTGTGGGAATCCTTTGAATGATCCTTTTGGGTCTATTTGTTTATATTGTGTCTTTATTTATTCCTTTATTTTGCCAATTCCAGCATCCGCGCCAGCGGACCAACCGCCCTCTGCCGCATCGCCTCATCCATCTCCACTTCCTCCTCCGGATTTTCCAGCGCCCGCAGTACGCTGTCCAGATGAATCTTCTTCATATTCGGGCAAAACTGACGGTGACCTACGGAGAAAAACTTCTTCTCCGGGTTCTTCTGCAGCAGTTCATAGAACACGCCCATCTCGGTGCAGATCAGGAAGACTTTCTCATCCGAATTCGTCGCATAATCAATAATCTGGGAGGTACTTCCGACAAAATCTGCCAGCTCCAGCACATCGCCGGTACACTCCGGATGCGCCAGCACAACTGCCTCCGGATGCAGCTCTTTTGCTTTCTTTACATCTTCCGCATGAATACTCTTATGTACATGGCAGAAACCGTCATTGAAAATAAAATGTTTCTCCGGCACTTTTTTTGCGATAAAACGTCCCAGATTCTCATCCGGAATAAAGAAAATATCCTTGTTCGGCAGTTTTTTCACGATTTTGAGTGCATTCGATGAGGTAACACAGACATCCGATTCTGCCTTGATCTCCGCCATCGAGTTCACATAACAGACAACGGCTACATCCGGATACTCTTTGCGTACTTCGCGGATCTTCTCCACCTCAACCATGTGAGCCATCGGACAGTCCGCGCTCCGGTCTGCCATGATAACCGTCTTCTCCGGGCTTAAAATCTTCGCACTCTCGCCCATAAATGACACGCCACAGAAAATGATCGTCTTCTGCGGCACCGTCGTCGCCAGCTCCGCCAGATAATACGAATCGCCCACATAATCGGCAATCTCCTGCACTTCTCCATCTACGTAATAATGTGCCAGAATCACGGCATCCTTCTCTTTTTTTAATGTCTCGATCCGCTGCTTTATCTCCTGATCCATCTCTTTTCCCTCTCCTTTTTTCACCGCTCTGTTCACGCTTCCGAATCCCCATCGATTGACAGAAACCATACCATTTTTCCGACAGCTGCGGTTCATTTTCTTCTTTACTATGTATCCGACATCTTTGCCACGCCATATTTCTCTGTCCATATAGCTTCCACACGGTAAACTTCTGTGATTATACCTCTAAGAGAAAAGCTGTGTCAATGAAATTTTGACACTTTTTATTACATCTGTCTTGTCACATAGCAATTCATCTACATACAGACTGAACGTCTGCTTTGCCGGCGCTTCAAGCAGAGCAGCCAATATGCATTTATGCAATTTTTTTGTTTCACAAATGTATTTTACTGTGCAACAAAAAGTCAAACCAAAAATCGGACGGTTTTTCGCTGTGTTTTTCGCTGTTCAAACCGTCCGATCTACATGACATATTTATAATTTTATCGCTTTATGCACATCCGCCCTTATTGCTGAAACAGCACCAGTCTCGATACCTTTCCTTCCGCGTCCGCCCAGATCGCACATTTTTTTCCCGCTTCCAGATCGTCTGCGGTCACGATGTTCCGGGTTAGATACGGCAGAATATGTGTCTCAGCGCTGACAGTATAGGTCACGCCATCCTTTGCTTTCACACAGACGGTATCATCATTCTCGGCACTCTTTTTCACCGACTCGATCTCCGTGTAAACCGGCACGGCGCTCACATCGGTTACATGGACGAAGAAGAGCTGTCCGTTCGTGATCGGCGGCTCGCTCATCGTCATCGCCTCCCCGATGTAGGCATATACAACTGTTCCCGTCTCCGCCTCGGTCATATCGACCGGATTGCCTGTCTCTGCGTCAAAAATCGGCGTTTCCGGTGAAAATGTGATCACCATCTCGCCGGCACTGCTGATTCCCGACTGATTGTCGATCGTGACGGAATCGCTGGTAACCTCCGAAACTGGACCATAAACACAAATAGTTTCCGCTGCAGTGGTCTCCCCAGCTGCCTCCGTATCTTCGACAACCGGCTTTGTCTCCTCATCGCCCGCTTTTGCACTGGAAGCGCACCCAAGCGCACCTACCGACAGTGCTGCACAAATTCCTGCAATATATAACGAATTTTTTTTCATAATTTGAATCTCCTTCCGACTGTTCTTATGCCTGCTCCCTATCTGTTCCCAGGGACTTCTCTGAAATTTTTCAAAACTTCCCAGGCACTTTTTAGTTTCTAAAACCAGTGAAATATTTTTCTTTATACTCTGTATTCAGCTCTTCTATCTGGTTTTCTCTGTTCTAACAGTCTACCCTATTTCATTCAAAAGTAAAAGTGCTTTTTTCTTACGGATTTCTGATATTTTATTACTGTTCACGCATACGTGCCCAGTAACGGAATTTGCCGTGGCTTCGCATTTAAATACGGCAAATTCCTGCTGCCACCACGTTTTCTTACGGCACTTTCGGTTCCAAAAGTGCCTACCCGTAAACAGTAACGATATTTTCCTTTGCCGGTCAGGAGGTCCATACAAAGCTTCAGCAACTGTGCTGCCATGTAACATTTCACTCCACTTCCTCTTCTATCAGCTCCACACGGCAGATCTGTGGAAAATTTACCGCGATCTCCCCGCCTATATTTTCAAGTCCAGGCTGATTTCCACTCCTTATTTCCGCCAACCACAAAACTTGCCGGTAATAGTCGATTTTCTTCAATCGTCCTGCTGCCGTTCGGTAAGCGCCGCCATCCTTGTGCACGTCCGGTTGGAACCAGGTCACAGAAAGCCGAACCGTCTCGCCACGCATCAGCTGCTCCTCCGCTTCCACAAGCGTCTGATTGATCATCTCACGCACGCTGTCATCCAGATCGATCTCCCGCTCGGTCAGACGCGCCTCCTCCTCTACCGCCTCCTCATAGCCATTCAGTGCGGCAAACGAGGCAAACTGCGCCGCCCGGTCCTCCACCGGCATCCGTGCATGGCGCAAGGGAAATGGGTAAGAATGACCGAGGATATCGCCGTAGCGGCGCTGGGCGTCACTTTCCTGCCCTTTTTGGGTTTGGCTTCGTCCACCTTTTAAGTTTTCAAATTCATTCACTCTATATTGATCTTCCATCTATGCCTGATGCCCCCCGATCTGCCCGTTCCGCTCCTTGGCGGTCGCGCCTTCCTCAAAGTTCATCCCGCGCAGCACCGCATTTTTTCCATATTTTTTCTTGATCGTCAGAAGCGCTTCCTGCATCCGGCGCTCCCGCTCGCGTTTTTTCTGTTCTTCCTTCTCTTTTGCTTCCTTTTTTGCGTAATCGGTAAACAAATCAAGCTGTTCAAATGTTTCCTTCTGTTCACGCTCTTTCGCCATTTTCTCATTTACCACATGACATGCCGAGAGCGACATCCGGCGGATGAGAAGCGCCGGGTTGACAATCTTATCATACAGAGCCGCCATCGCCTCCAGAAGCTCGCTCGAGGACGAAGTCGCACGCGGCAGATTCCACGTTCCATGTGCGTGCTTCGGCACACGCCGCCCGTAGCGATCGGTTGTCACCGGTCCCTTGTATACTTTCCGTATCTCCGGGCGGGTCAAGTTTTCGATGTCATATCCGACCGTTAGAACGAGCTGATCGGTCACCAGCCGTTTTTCCACCAGCTCCAGCGAGATCCCGTCAATCATCTCCTGTACCACGATCCGCGCCTTATCCGCCGTGTACGGACAGGGAAGCACCTGCCCGCAGCCCAGGCTGCTGCTCTGCGGCTTGTATGCCCGTATCTGTGCGATCGTGCACGACTCGTAGCCCCACGCATGGTCAATCAGAAGCTCAGCATTGACGCCGAACATCTGGTACAGCAGTTCTTCGCTGTAAAACTCGCCCGGTTTTCCCAGTGAACAACGCGCAATATCGCCCATCGTCCGAAGTCCCGCCTGCCAGAGTTTCTTCTGGTATCCTGGTCCAACCCGCCAGAAATCGGTCAGCGGCTCATGCGTCCACAAAAGTTCCCGATAGCTTTGCTCATCCAGCTCGGCAATCCGCACGCCGTCCTTGTCCGCTTCCACGTGCTTCGCCACAATATCCATCGCCACCTTGCACAGATACAGGTTCGTCCCAATCCCCGCCGTCGCCGTGATGCCTGTTTCCTTTAACACCGTGCGGATGATGCGCTTTGCCAGCTCGCGCGGCGAAACCTTGTAAATTCCCAGATATTCCGTAACATCCATGAATACCTCGTCGATCGAATACACATGGATGTCCTCCGGTGCCACATACCGGAGATAAATCTGGTAGATCTGCGTGCTCCATTTCATATAGTGCGCCATTCTCGGCGGCGCAACCAGATAGCTGACCGCCAGCGACGGATCCGCCTTTAATTCATCATTTCTCCACGATTTATCCCGGAACTGGCGTCCCGGCGCCCGTCTGCGGCGTTCCTCATTGACTTCCCTAATCCGCTGAATCACCTCAAATAACCTGGGACGCCCCGGCACACCATAGGATTTCAGCGGCGGCGATACCGCCAGACAAATCGTTTTCTCCGTCCGCGACGGATTCGCCACGACCAGATTCGTCGTCAACGGATCCAGACCGCGCTCTACGCACTCGACCGATGCGTAGAACGATTTTAAATCGATGGCAATATACGCACGCCTGGAAACTGGTTTCTGCATGGCAGGATCCTCCCTTCTCTATGAATTTAAAATTTGAGCGCCACTGGTAAAAAATCATCTCACAAAATCAAGCACAGAAAGATTCCGAGCGTACACATGAAAATCCAGTTAAAAACTCACTAAGTGCTTCTATTATAGCATAACCATCAGCTTCACGAAATACTCAAATCCAAACATGTGTTTTACAGCAGTAAAAAGAATGTGCCTTGGCGCATCCGGGCGTCTCGCGCGGTCGCTTGCGACATGTTTCTGCTTCGCGCGAGTGCGCATCCTCGCGGAGCGTTTTTTGTTTCATAGGACGTAATTTCCTATGAAACAAAAAACCTCCAGTCCATTCGAATGAGAATCACATTTCTCATCCAAACAAACTGGAGGTTTTCTATCTCACCAGGTTTACCTCTTGGATTTATTTACCATTTATTTCTGGCATTATAACTGCGGACCAGCCTTTACCAGAGCCTTGCCAGCTTCGTTTCCTTCGTATTTAGCGAAGTTCTTGATGAAACGGCTTGCCAGATCTTTTGCTTTCTCTTCCCACTCAGCCTCGTTTGCATAGGTATCGCGGGTATCCAGGATAGCCGGATCTACGCCCGGAAGCTCGGTCGGTACTTCGAAGTTGAAGTACGGGATTTTCTTGGTCGGAGCTTTCTGGATATCGCCGTTTAAGATAGCATCGATGATACCACGGGTATCTTTGATGGAGATACGTTTGCCGGTTCCGTTCCAGCCTGTATTTACGAGGTAAGCTTTTGCTCCGCTCTTCTCCATTCTCTTAACCAGCTCTTCTGCGTATTTGGTCGGATGCAGCTCCAGGAAAGCCTGTCCGAAGCAAGCGGAGAAGGTCGGGGTCGGCTCGGTAATGCCGCGCTCGGTACCAGCCAGTTTTGCTGTAAATCCGGATAAGAAGTAGTACTGTGTCTGCTCCGGTGTCAGGATAGATACCGGCGGAAGTACTCCGAATGCGTCTGCAGACAGGAAGATAACGTTCTTAGCTGCCGGTGCAGAGGATACCGGACGTACAATATTCTGAATATGATCGATCGGGTAGGATACACGGGTGTTCTCGGTTACGCTCTTATCAGCGAAATCGATCTTGCCGTTCTCATCCAGGGTAACGTTCTCAAGCAGTGCATCACGTCTGATAGCGTTGTAGATATCTGGCTCAGACTCTTTATCCAGGTTGATAACCTTCGCGTAGCAGCCGCCCTCGAAGTTGAATACACCGTTGTCATCCCAGCCGTGCTCGTCATCACCGATGAGAAGACGTTTCGGGTCGGTAGAAAGGGTAGTCTTGCCGGTTCCGGAAAGTCCGAAGAAGATAGCGGTGTTCTCGCCATTTAAGTCGGTGTTAGCAGAGCAGTGCATAGCAGCGATGCCCTTTAACGGAAGGTAGTAGTTCATCATGGAGAACATACCTTTCTTCATCTCTCCACCGTACCAGGTGTTGATGATAACCTGCTCGCGGCTTGTGATATTGAAGACAACAGCTGTCTCAGAGTTTAATCCAAGCTCTTTGTAGTTCTCAACTTTAGCCTTGGAAGCGTTGTATACTACGAAGTCCGGTTCGAAATTAGCCAGTTCTTCGTCGGTCGGAACGATGAACATATTCTTTACGAAATGAGCCTGCCAAGCAACCTCCACAATAAAACGGATCGCCATACGGGTGTCTTTATTTGCGCCACAGAAAGCATCTACTACAAACAGTCTCTTGTTGGAGAGCTCATTTAAAGCGATATCCTTTACTGCGTTCCAGGTCTCTTTGGATGCTACATGGTTGTCGTTCTTGTACTCGTCTGAAGTCCACCATACTGTGTCCTTAGAGTTCTCATCCATAACGATGAATTTGTCTTTCGGGGAACGTCCGGTATAAATACCTGTCATAACGTTTACTGCACCAAGCTCGCTGACCTGACCTTTTTCATAGCCCTCCAGCTCCGGTTTGGTTTCTTCTTCAAACAGCATCTCATAAGAAGGGTTGTAAACAATCTCCGTTGTTCCTGTGATTCCGTACTTGCTTAAATCGATCTTAGCCATCTTAATACCCCTTTCCTGTTATCCGGCGGCTCCCGTCTGTGTGAAATTGTCAGCTTCGCTGACCAGAATCATGCGCCAAGTCTCACGGACGTTCGACTTAAATTTTGTCTGACATTTCTCACCGAACCGGGGATTTCAGTGTCCCCCACTGTACATGTGTATAGTTTGCAACCGCTTTACCTTTTCACGGTTCTTATATTTTGTACAATGCGAAAACTCGCCTTTTCTTCTCTTTATCTATTTTTACCAAAAGAGATTACTTCATCATTTTAATGCATTCATGGTAAAAAATCAAGCGAAATCGCGAAATGATTGATATTTTTTTATCAATTTCATTATTTCAAATATATCTGTCACTCACAGCGTCTAAATCGTTTAAGTTTTAAAATCACACGTACCACACCGCTTCATTCGTCGCTGAAATGGCATCCGTACCCGCCTCAAAGGCCGCCATCACATCTTTTTTGTCAGACAGCAGTCCCCCGGCGATCAGCGGAATATCGGTGTACTCGCGCATGATCTTAAGAATCTTCGGCATCACCCCCGGCATGATCTCGACTGCATCCGGTCGGAACATTTCGATCTGTTTTTTCAATGTATCGAGTGCGATCGAATCCACAACAAAGGTTCTCTGGATCGCATAAAGTCCCATCTCCTTCGCGCGCTCCACCAGTGTATTTTTTGTGCTGATAATACCGTCCGCCCGCGTATTGTGGGCGATAAAATCGACCGCCACCCTCTTGGTGCTCAGTCCCTGGATCATATCCACGTGGACGATCGCCACCTTCCCGGCGTCCTTGATGCGCGCTACAATCTGATCAATATCACAGATCGTGCCAAACAGCACAAATACTACCTTACATTCAGATTTAAGACTTTTTTCCAGCCCTTCCCAGCTCTTAATCGCTGCGATTATCGGAGATTCCTCCAGTAATTCAAGCATTGTCATTCTATGCTTCCTCTTCTCTCATAGTCTTGAGTATTTCTCCCATCTCTTTCAGCCCTGTGAAAATCGCATCCGGCACGACATCCGCCTTCGGTACATCCTCCAGCTTCGTCTCGCCGGTCAGCACCAGGATTCCGTGTGCCCCATTTACCACGCCGGTTTTCACATCCGTGTAGATCCGGTCGCCGACAAACGACATTGCCGCGCGCTTTGCCCCGGTCATCTCCAGAACCATATCCACGGTCTCCTTGAATGGTTTTCCGACATACTTCGGCTCCTTTCCGGTCGATAAGGAGATTGCCGCGCACATTGCGCCGCAGTCCGGGATAAAACCATCCTTCGTCGGGCAGTTGATATCCAGATGCGTTGCCAGGAACACAGCGCCGTTGCGGATATACGTGCAGGCGCGCTCCAACTTCTCATAGGTCAATGTCATATCAAAGCCAATCACGACCACATCCGGCATCTCCCTTGTCAGAAGAATGCCATTTTCACGGAAATTCTCCTCCAGGTCCGGCGTTCCCACCAGATAGACTTTCTTTTCAGGATAATACTCTTTCAGATACTGAATCATCACATCCCCGGATGTAATGATCTGATTCCTTTTAATATAACACCCCATTTTTGCCAGTTTGTCAATATATGTTTTCGGAGATTTCGACGAATTATTCGTAAAAAATACATATCTCTTCCCTGCTTTCTTCACTTCCTCCAGGAAATCCAACGCCCCGTCGAGCACATCCGTATCCAGATAAAACGTCCCGTCCATATCGAGGACAAACAGTTCTGTCTCCTTTAAAATTTCACGTTTTTCCATGCCTCTCTCCTTGTAATTTATCTCTGTAAATATGTACCTGTAAAAAAGATTTTCTTCAAAACAACTTTATCCAATCCTGCCCAAATATGCAAGCACGTTTTTCATAAATCTTAATTTCAAAAATGGGAAGCCGTACAAATCTCTTCTATGAGTCTGTACAACCTCCCATCTCTCATCTTTATATTCTGCGACAGGCTGGCGGCGTCACTTTTACGTTTTTTTATGCCCGCCCTACATTCTTGCTCGCCACAACCGCAACCCCGGTTCCAGCGCAGTCTGCGATAATCACATCCCCGATATGCACCGGAGCTGCCACCTTCACGGCGCGGATCTCCTTCATGCAATCAAAGATTTTTCCCTTCGGGATATCCGAAGCCGTCTTGACCGCTGCTCTCTCGATCGTGCCGCCCTCGACGCGTACCGTTGAGGTAACGATTCTCGTCGGATTGGTTACCTCTTTCTTTGCATACGCCTCGCCGCGCGGGCATGTATTTCCTTCTACCTTGATCTCGTCATTTCCCATCGTCACAGTGAGCTGACAGCCCAGCGGACATCCGATACAGGTCAGTTCTCTTACTTCCATCACTCATCCACCTCCGTGCAAATGGTTATTTCTTTCAGATCCGGATATTTCTCCAGACTTTCCTTCGTCAGGATCACCTGCTCCATCTCCCCCGGTGCCAGCACGCGTTTTTTGCGGCTGCTTACACGCTCTCCGTCAAAATAAACGGAAATGCTGCGGTTTTTATAAACATCTGCCACACGGAAACGAACGGTCAGCTTGTCTGCCATCGCCTCGGTATCGATCGACTGCGGTACCGTGTAGCGGACGCCATTTTCTGCCTTGAGTGTCACGCTGTGACCTTTCTTCGTCTCGCCGGATTTCACATATTTCGCTGCGTTCTGTCCTGCCAGCGCTGCCTCCTCGGATACATAGTCAACCAGATCATGTACATGAAGCACGTTGCCGCAGGCAAATACACCCTCGATGCCTGTTTCCAGACGGTCATTGACCATTGGGCCGGAGGTAACCGGGTTCATCGTCACGCCCATATTTCTCGTCAGCTCATTCTCCGGAATCAGGCCACAGGATAACAGAAGCGTATCACAGTCATAGTGCTCTTCGGTACCAGGAATCGGTTTGCGGTCCGGTCCGACCTGTGCCAGCGTAATGCCTTTCACGCGCTCTTTTCCCTCGATATTCACAACCGTATGGCTTAACTTCAACGGAATATCAAAGTCGTTTAAGCACTGTACGATATTTCTCTTCAGACCGCCCGAATACGGCATCAGCTCCGCTACGACCTTAACCTTTGCGCCCTCCAGTGTCATACGTCTCGCCATGATCAGTCCGATATCGCCGGAACCGAGGATGACAACCTCTTTACCGACCATATGTCCCTCGATGTTCATGAGACGCTGTGCCGTACCAGCAGTGTAGATACCTGCCGGACGATACCCTGGAATGTTCAGGGCGCCTCTCGGACGTTCGCGGCACCCCATCGCCAGGATAATCGCTTTTGCCTTGATGAGCTCCAGTCCCTCGCTCCGGCTTACGACTGTGATCTCTTTGTCTTTATTGATATCCAGTACCATGCTGTTTAAACGGTACGGAATTTCCAGCTTTTTCACTTCTTCCTCATAACGTGCCGCATACTCCGGTCCGGTCAGCTCTTCTTTAAAGGTATGAAGACCAAAACCATTGTGGATACACTGATTTAAGATACCACCCAGCACACTGTCGCGCTCCAGAATCAGAATATCCTCTGCGCCGCTTTTCTTTGCCGCTGCTGCCGCTGCCAGTCCAGCCGGACCGCCGCCGATAATTACAATGTCATGCTGAATCATGGTTATGCCTCCTCACCTTTTATCATTTCGGAACCTTTGCGGTTTTTGCAGATCTCTGTGATCGGGATTCCCGTCTCACGGGAGAGAATTTCCATCGCTCTCGGAGTGCAGAAGCCTGCCTGACACCGTCCCATACCCTGACGGACGCGTCGTTTGATGCCATCCATCGAGCGTGCGCCGAGTGTACGGGTGATCGCATCCACGATCTCCCCCTCGCTGATTGTCTCGCAACGACAAACGATTGCGCCGTATGCCGGGTTCTTGCGGATCAGTTCTGCGCGTTCTTCCGTATTTAAACGTGCTGCTTTCACGATGCCCTTGCGGACCGGATTGAAATTCGGATTCTTGCCAAATCCAGCTTTTTCCTCGATCATCCCAGCCAGATATTCACCGATCGCCGGTGCGCAGGAAAGTCCCGGAGACTCGATTCCGGCTGCATCAAAGAAGCCCGGTGCATCCTCCGCCTCACCGATGATGAAATCATCGCCGTCCTCATGGGCACGCAGACCGGAGAAGGAAGTGATGACCTGACGGAACGGAATGTTGTTGACACTCTTGGTTGCCTTCTCACATGCCTCTGCCAGTCCCTCGGCGGTCGTGTAGGTTCCGTCCTTATCTTCCTGATCCACCGCGGTCGGTCCGACTAAGAGATTTCCGTGAATCGTCGGGCTGACGAGGATTCCCTTGCCATACTTGCCCGGAAGCTGGAAGACGGTCGCTGATACGTGGTTGCCAGCCTCTTTATCGAGCAGGCAGTACTCGCCGCGGCGCGGCACAATGTGAAGCTTCTTTTCCGAAACCATGTTGTGGATCTCGTCAGAATACACGCCGGCTGCGTTCACGACATATTTTGTCTCGAAGACACCGTTGTTGGTTATCACACGGTATCCTTCTGTCGTTTTTTCAACTTTTTCTGCTTTTGTGTTGAATACAAATTCAACGCCGTTATCACAGGCATTCTCTGCCAGCGCGATCGTCAGACCAAATGGACATACGATGCCGCCAGTCGGTGCATAGAGCGCTGCCACAACCTCCCCGCTGACGTTCGGCTCCATCTTGCGGACCTCATCGCCGGTCAGAATGGAAATATCCGGCACACCGTTTGCCACGCCTCTCTCATAGAGTGCCTGCAGCGCCGGGAGGTCCTCCTGCGCGAAGCAGAGTACCAGGGAGGAATTCCGCTTGAAATCAAAATCGAGTTCTTTGGATAAATCTCCCATCATGGCGTTGCCTTTTACATTGAGCTTTGCTTTTAAAGAACCTGTCTTTGCGTCATAGCCCGCATGGACGATAGCACTGTTTGCCTTCGATGTGCCGGAGCAGACATCCTCTTCTTTTTCCAGAAGCACGGTGCGGCACTCATATTTCGAAAGCGCTCTGGCGATGCTGCTGCCGATGACGCCACCTCCGATAATCACTACGTCGTATGTATTTCCGTTCATACTGTGATCCTCCATTATTTATACTAAATGTTTTCTTGCTCTCGTTTCAACTATCCTGTTTGTTTAGACAATTCATCCTATTTCTGCTGCATTTCGTGCGTAAGCCCATCTGAACCCTTTAGCTGCTACAGCTCCTCTGCAAACCGGATCTCCTCCATCGCCTGAATATCGCTCAGAAGTGTTTTTCGAAGCGACTTGTCCTGCACTTCCACCGACATCGTCGCGGACGGACCCTCGCCCTTTAACTTATTCTTGGCAATATCAAAAGACACGATTTTCACATTCTTAGAACGCATGGTATCCATGAACGCCCCAACACACCGGCTGCTGGTAAATTCCAGATAGAAATCGAACACCTTTGCATGCTCATGAATCATTGTATCCACACGTGTCAGGAGCTTCAAGGTAACCGCAATCAGAATCAGACCGTAAACCGCACCGTCCACAAATCCGATACCGGCTGCCAGTCCTTCACAGGCGCAGACCCAGAGACACGCCGCTGTAGTCAATCCACGCACCTGATTACGCCCGGTTACCATGATCGTGCCAACCCCTAAAAATCCGACACCGCTGATAACCTGCGCGCCCATCCGCGCCATGTCCGCTTTTGCAGATGGAAATGTCCGGAACATATATTCACTCGTCAACATGACAAGCGCTGAACCCAGGCAGACCAGCACATGCGTCTTGATGCCCGCACCGCGCCGTTTCAGGCCACGGTCAATTCCAATGAACATTCCCACCGCCAGCGAAAACAGCAGGCGAATCCAGATGCCGACCGCTGTCCAGGTCGCCGCCGTCTCCACAATCCATTTCCAAACTGCCATTTTTTCTCCCTCTGCAAGCCCGTAAAGCTTCTAGAACACAGCTCTTTTTCGCTCCACAAGACTCTTCCATGACCGATACCGGTATCTTTTATGGAACAAAAAAGAGCAGAAAGCATCCGTATTTCTACGTTTGCCTTTCTGCTCTTAATCTCACAGGCTTTATTATATCCAATTTATTAACGTTTTGTCAATCTGTTTCTATGCTGCGCCGTACAGAAGATCCGGTACACATGTAATTAAGAACGGGCAGAAGGTCAGAAGCAGAAGAACAACCAGAAGGGACACGATAAATGGCCATACTTCCTTCAGGAACTCACTGATCGGACATCCCGTGATACCACAGGTCGTGAACATCATCGAACCGAACGGAGGTGTAATACCACCGATCATGATGTTAACGATCGCTACCAGTCCAAAGTGGTAATCATTGATTCCAAGCTGTCTTGCAACCGGAAGCAGCAGAGGTGTAATAATCATCAGCGCCGCGCCGCCTTCCAGGAACATACCCATAATCAGAAGAATTACGTTGCATGCCATAAGGAACAGCCACTTGTTGGTTGTCAGGCTTAACATACCAGTTGCCACGACTCTCGGCAGGTTAATCCAGGTCATGTAGTAACCGAATACATTCGCTGCAACCATGATCAGGACAACGCTGGAAGTACCGGCGATACTGTCAAGCAGGATCGGAACCAGATGCTCTTTCAGGGATAGTTTCTTGTAAACGAAACGTCCGATAATAATACAGTAAAGAACGGCTACCGCACCGCCCTCAGACGGGGTAAACATGCCAAAACGCATTCCCAGGATGATACCAAATGGGAAGAACAGACCCCAGAAAGAGGTAATACCCTGTTTCACGATCTCTTTCAGAGACGGGAATTTTTCACGGGTGGTCGGGTAGTTTCTCTTATGTGCAATAATCGAAACAACGATCATCATCGAGATTGCCATCAGAATACCCGGAATATAACCAGCCGCAAACGTACGACCCAGGGAAATCTGTGCAATCAGTGTAAAAACGATCAGGTTTACTCCCGGCGGAATAACCGGTGTAGCAGCCGAGGAAGCCGCTGTGATCGCTGCGGAGAACGCCTTGGAGTAACCTCTCTTCTCCATCTCCGGAACCAGCATCTTGGACTGCATCGCACAATCTGCGTTGGCCGAACCGGAGCATCCGCCCATCAGCATACTAAGTACTACGTTTACCTGTGCCAGACCGCCTTTCATATGACCGGTCAGCACTTCCGCGAAATCCATCATCTTGTCACTGATGCCGCCGTAGTTCATGACGGAACCAGCCATAACGAAAAATGGAATCGCTAACATCGAGAACGACTGTGTAGAGGTCATAACCTTCTGTAAGATCAGCCAGTTTTTACTGGTTGTATCAATAAATGTAAAATAAAAGAAGGTTGAACCAAACAGTGCATATACAATCGGCATTCCCAGGAAATAGAGAATAAATACCATAAAAATCGGAACGAGTTCAATTAATTCGAGTCCCATCAGTTATTTCCCCCTTTCCCTTTAAATACCTTGATAATATCCTTAACCAAAAAGTAAATACAGAAAATCAGTGAAAGCCCAAATCCGATCGGAACCGCGCCGGAAATATACCAGCTCGGAACACGCAGCGTATTCGTCAGCTTATCCATCGTGTTCATCACATACTGGACGCTTGTTCTGGTCAGCATAATCAGAGTAACAAGCTCCAGAAGATCCATAATAACCTTAACAACTTTTCTTATCTTCTCCGGAAGAATGTTGATCAGGATGTCTACGCCCAGATGTGCGTGCTTACGGTACGCATATGCGCTTCCAATAAAGACGGTCCAGACGAAGAGCCCCGTAGCGACCTCTTCCGACCAATACAACGGTCTTTTCAGGAAATAGCGCATAAGGACGTTTGCGTTTACAACGATTGTACAGAGTGTCAGTGTCACGCAGGTAATAATTGCATCCAGGTTTACCAGCACCGACCCCAGTGTGATTTTTTTCTTTTCCATAGTCTATCCTCATGCATTCATAATGGCAGTCAGTTTTGCATAACCGACGACTGTTCTGTCATACAGCCATCTTTCCAGCAGTTGTAACTGTTCAGTACCTTCACAGTCACGCGCAAAAATCCATTAAAAATTGCCTACGGCAATGGGATTTTTGCCTGCTGGCCCATGTTTTCGTACGGTCAGCGCAGTAAATGCGCAGACCTACTGAACAGTTACCAGCAGTTTCATATTTCCGGCACTATACGTTTGTCGGAAGTCTGCCCGGACCTCAGACAATCTTCTTTGTTCTGACAGCCCGGGCAGATATACTTTCTTCTCCGCAGCGGTTCTGATAACCGTTACGTTTTACCATTTCATAATTGCTTTAAAATACTGTATTTGTTCGGAACAATCTACATTATTCGTTCTTTGCACGGTAGTCATTCAGGAAATCAACCAGTTTCTGATGAAGTTCCGGATCTGCGCCGTACTCGTCTACGATCCAGTCATAAACCGGAGCACAAGCCTCTGTGAATGCGTCAATATCTACATCGTTCCACTCAACGCCTTTGTCTTTCAGGAACTCGATCATGGAAGCTTCGTCGTTCTCAGCATTTTCCTGCTCCCACTTACCAGCTTCTACACAGCACTCATCCAGGATGTTTCTCCATTTTTCCGGGATGGACTGATATACGTCCTCAGCCATGAATAACCAACGGGTTGCGATGAAGTGGTTCGTGTTTGCAACTTTCTTGGTGTACTCATAAGCACCTGTATCCTTCAGGGTGGAGATGGAACCTTCGAAACCATCAACAACACCACTGGACATAGCAGATAAGCACTCCGTAAAGCTCATTGCAGACGGGGTAGCACCCAGACAGGTAATCGTCTTAACAAACAGCGGAGACTCGGTCGAACGCATGATCAGACCATTTAAGTCAGCCGGTTTCTCAACTACCTTGTTCGTACATACGCTTCTGAATCCGAACGAATAATGTGTATCCAGAACGTGGATGTTGTGCTCGCTTGCCAGTTTTGCATTCAGATCTTTTACAATATCAGAATCCATCACTGCATTGTACTCTGCATTGTTCTTGTAAAGCATCGGTCCAACTAATACGTTGTAATCGCCGATGTAATCAGCAAAGTAGGACGGCTCCTCCAGACCCATCCAGACAGCGCCGTTGTGTGCCTGTGCTACAGACTCCGCGTAGCAGTCAAGCTGGTTCTGTCCGTAATACTCCAGAGTGATATGACCATCGGTCTTCTCTTTTACCAGGTCTGCCAGATATTCGCTGGCTTTGTAGTTCCACTCTGCCGGCTGAAATACGTTGGAAAACTTGATGGTGATGTAGTAATCATCTGCAGATGCCTCGTCACCTGCTGCCGTTCCTGCGTCTGCTGCCTTTGTGTCAGTCTTTGTGTCAGTCTTTGCGCCGCTGCCGCCGCAGGCCGCCAGGCTCATCGCCATCGTCGCTGCCAGTACTACTGATAATACTTTTCTCATACGTTTTCTCTCCTTCTTCTTAACCTCCCCCAGTCATCTTTCTGACCGGTTCATCAACAGTTTCTACTACTTTCTAAATAAATTACCATTTCAGCATTTAGGCAAAAAAATAGCACCATTTTTAAAAAACAGTCTTTTCCAGCTGTTTCTAACCATGGCGCATCTCTTCGTCTCTGCTTTTGGTCCTTTATTCATCTTTTACCTAATTTTAACACTTATTTTACGATTAGGCAAGCTATTTTGTCGAAATTATATAATTTTTTCTCGATTTTAGTCGATTTTTGTGTGATATTTTTGTAACAATCTTGTTTATTTTTTATCAACATTACAGATTTAACAGATCCAGTTGCGGAAACAGGGAAGAAACAGTATACTACTTCTTAAGATATTTTCTATGCTTCTATATACTGTTTTTATATAGGTGATGATTGATTTTTTATATGAAAGGGCTTACCATGATTTACTATAAGATAGAAATGCACCACAACGAAAAAACCTTCGAATCCCTGTCCCGGATGCAGTACGATCTCTTCTGCGCTTCCAACCGGATCACGCGGACAATTTTAAGCATCCTGTTCATCGCCGGAGGTATCATCAATCTAAGCGAGTGGTGGGGCATCCTCTTAGCCGCCTACGGCTGCTATCTGACGACCAGCACCTACAGCTCCGCCAACCACACCGCCCACAAGCTCGCCGAACAGATCAAAAAAAGCGGCATGCCGTTCCCGGCGTCCCGCTATGAATTCCGTGAAAATCATCTGGAAGTCTATTCTCTTCCGAAAAACACCCGCGAAAGCACACTGGCTTACAATGAATTTGAAAAGCTGGGTGAGGACCGCGATTATTTCTATCTGTTCCGCGATTCCTACGGCGGGTATATGGTGCCGAAAAAGGGGATTGACGCAAGCGCGGGGTCCCGTTCAAATTCGGATGAGAGCCAGAATTTGAAAGCAATTGGCGCGTTTCGGGAATTTTTGGAAAATAAGAGTGGGAAACGGATTTACAGGAAGACGATTCCGCTGGTTCGGGTGATGCAGGCGTTGAAGAAGAAAAGATAGGTCGATAGATATAAACTATAAAATAGTTCAACAACTCTAAAAAGCCACGATTTGAACTCTTTGATTCAGATCGTGGCTTTCTCAAAAACCTGCTGTTCTATTCTGTTTTTCTGCCAAAAATCTTCTGCAGTTCCTAGAATCAGCCTTACCGCGTGGTGCTCAAACGTTTTTGCAACACTTGTGGCTAAAAAATATCAATGCAGTTATTTTCTTCTATCTCTGCGCCACCTTATGCGGATTCAGAATATTCTTCGGATCAAACACTTTCTTGATTCCGTTCATCAGATCCAGGTTCTTCTCCGGCAGGGATTCTCTTAAATACGGCTTTTTCGCATATCCGATGCCGTGCTCGCCGGACACCTGACCTTCGAGTTCATGGGCCTTCTGATAGATCTTCTCCATTGCAGCAGACATCCGTTTTTCCCACTCTTCATCACTCAAATCGTCTTTCAGGATGTAGGCGTGCAGATTTCCGTCGCCCGCATGACCGAAGCTCTTGATACGGATATCAATCTCATTGTGGAGATCGTGCAGATACGTCACCATCTCATTGACGCGGCTTCTCGGAACAACCATATCGACCTCATCCATGTAAGTCGTGGATCCCTTGATTGCCTCCAGGAAAGCACCTCTGGCTTTCCAGATGGATTCCTCACGCTCCTGGGTATCGGAAATCAGCACGTCCAGTGCGCCCTGTTCCAGGCAGAGTTTGGCCACCTTGTCATACGCTTCTTCGATCTCCTGGATAGAATTACCATCAAATTTCAAAAGCAGATACGCATCCGACTGTTTATCCGGGAACGCTTTTCCTAAATACTCCTCGGCGTCTTCAATAACTTCCCGCTGCATGAACTCGATCGCGGTCGGGATCGTCTTAGATTTGATGATAACCGGGACGGTGTCGATCGCCTGTTTCAGGGTCGGGAACGGGATCAGAAGGCTGATGACACGCTTCGGAAGCGGCAGAAGCTTTAAGAGCGCCTTGGTAATAAAGCCAAGCGTTCCCTCGGAACCAATAATCAGATCTTTCAAGTCATAGCCTGAACTATTCTTTACGACTTTGCCTCCAAACTGAGTGATCGTGCCATCCGGCAGAACCACTTCCAGCCCCATGACATAGTCTCTCGTCACACCGTATTTGACCGCACGCATACCGCCCGCATTCGTGCTGATGTTGCCGCCGATGGTCGCTGATTTCTCACCCGGATCCGGCGGGTAGAAGAAATCGTGATCTTCTACATAAGCGGACAATTCCATCAAAAGGACGCCCGGTTCCACCGTGACCGTCAGGTTTTCCTCATCCAATTCGAGAATCTGGTTCATCAGGGTGGTATCAATCATGATGCCATGTTCCATCGGAACCGAAGAACCAACTAGACCCGTTCCGGCGCCCCTCGGTGTCACCGGAATCGTATTTTCGTATGCATATTTCATGATCGCCGCGATCTCTTCGGCTGATTTTGCCTTTACCACCACATCCGGATAACTGCTGGTGCCGCTCAGCTCATCGTGGCTGTACTCTTCGTTGATATTTTCACCTACGAGGACACGCTCGTCATCCTGAATTGTGTTTTTTATATATAAAATATCATCTTTATCTATTTTCTTGTAATTTCCCATGATATCCTGCTCTCCTTCCTGTGAATCTTTATCTTCCCATCTCAATCTTCTCAATCAGTCTCGGGAGAATCTCATAGAGATCACCAGTCAGGCAGTAATGTGCCGTCTTGAAAATCGGCGCTTTCGGATCTTTATTGATCGCGACGATCGTCTCCGCGTGATTCATGCCGGCAGTAAACTGGACCGCACCGGACACGCCGCAGATGATGATGAGTTTTGGGCGGACCGTACGGCCACTCAGACCGATCTGGCACTTGGCATCCAGCCATCCGGCTTCCACCATCGGACGGGTGCAGGCAAGCTGACCTCCCAGCAGATCTGCCAGTTTTTCCAGCATTTTCAAATCTTCCGGCTTCTTCACGCCTCGTCCGGCTACCACCAGGACGTCAGCATTTTCGATAAAGGTTTCCTTCGGCTTTTCTACGATATCCAGAACCCTCACGTGGGAAAGCAGTTTTTCCTTCTCAATTGTACAGACCACAATCTCACCGCTCTCTTTCTCGGCACGCTCCGGTGCGTTCATGATCTTATAGCGCACGGTCGCCATCTGCGGGCGGTGGTTCGGGGTCTTGATGTGCGCCATGATATTGCCGCCAAAAGCCGGTCGGATCTGGGATAAATCAGTATTTTCATCCATTTCCAGGATCGTACAATCCGCGGTCAGACCTGTCTTCATACGGGCAGCCACACGCGGCGCCAGCTGTCTGCCGACCGTGGTCGCACCGACGAGAATAGACGATGGTTTTACTGTCTGGATGAAGTTTTCAAAAACTGCCGTGTACGGCTCGATCTGGAAACGTGCCAGTTCCGGTGCATCATAGACGAATACTTTATCTACATTATAATGAAGCAGTTCGTGTGCAGCCGCATTGATTCCATTTCCCATAAACAGGGCGTAAACCGGATGTCCCGTTACCTTGGAAAGTTCTCTCGCTTTTCCAAGAAGTTCCAATGTAACCGGATGCACCTTTCCATCCACGTGATCTACGTAAACGGCAATGCCCTTCCATGCACTCTTATCGACGCTCGGTTTTACCGCGTCTTCTACATATTCAACCGCGCCCTTCGGACCTTTTCTCACGCAGAGACGGCACATTTTACAGGCGGCGCTGATCGTCACCTTTCCGTCTTTTTCTTCCATCGCCCCGAACGGACAGAGCTTGATAAGTTCCTGATTATCCGGGATTTTGTCCTGATGTATGATTAACTCAGCCATGATTCCACCTCCTACGCGAATTTCATATCCACGATCTTCTGATACAGCCGGTCCGCCAGCTCTTCGCCGCTTCCGTCCCACATTTCCTTTTTGTCATTGACAGCAGGTGGGAAAATGCGCTGAACCTGCGTCGGGGAACCATTGAGTCCATAGTGCATCGCGTCTTTATCATCCATATCCGCCAGGGAAAGAATCCGGATTTCACGGTCTTTCGTGTTCATTTTCCGGACATACGAAGGAAGTCTTGGCTGGAAAATGTCCTTATCAACGGCTAAGAGACACGGGAACTGCACTTTCGCCACCTCGACCTCTTCCGGCAGATCCATGCTGACGGTGATGCCGTCCTCATCAATCTGATTGATCTTGACAACATCTGCCACACTCGGGATATTCAGCCACTCGGAGATCTCCGGACCAACCTGCGCGGTGTCGCCGTCCGTTGTCTGTTTGCCGCAGAGGATCAGGTCAAAATCGCCGCAGCTCTTGATGCCCTGCGCAAGTGTATAGCTGGTCGCCAGTACATCCGCACCGCCAAATTTGCGATCCGATAAAAGCGTTCCGCCGTCCGCGCCCATCGCAAATGCCTCGCGGATCACCTGCTGCGCCTGCGGCGGTCCCATGGAAATGACGTGAACACTTCCGCCCACTTCTTCCCGGATCCGGAACGCCGTCTCCAGCGCGTACAGATCGTATGGGTTCATCTTCGAAGCCGCGCCGTCTCGTTTCAGCACGCCGGTAACCGGATCGACTTCTACTTTATTGCTTTCCGGTACCTGTTTGATACAGACAAGAATCTTCATTCTGCTTCCTCCTTCATATGGATGCTTTGTAAAAATCTTTAAATGATGGATGTAAAGAATTTTTAATCCGCATATTGGTTCTACCAATTTATTGAAAAGAAAAAGAATTTTGGTAGAACCAATTTTCTTTATTCGTTAGTATAGTGGGCTGCATTCTAGTTGTCAACGATTGTTTATCTTTTCACATAGAATGTGTTTTTTCATGTTTTTCCAAAATTTCATCTATCATCCGGAAATGCCGGTCCAGTGCATCCTTCCCCGCTGCATTATCTTTGTTCCGCAGCGCTTCCGCAATCTGCCGGTGACAGAGATTCAGTGCTTCTTTCGCCTCTTTTGTTCGCAGAATTTCCGCGCGCATATTCCGGATGAAGGTATCGATCACGCCGGAACACGCCTCTAAAATATTGAGCAGCAGCACATTTCCCGACGCCAGCGCCAGTGTAAAATGGATCTGTTTGTCAATCCGGGCGTTTTCCTGCTCGTCCATGCTCCGGTCAAGACGCTTTACCAGTTCTTCCAGCGCGTCCATCTGGCTCTCCGACGCATGTTCAACCGCCAGGGCAAACGCCTGCTGTTCCAGCGCATAGCGGATCTGGCTGATCTGCTGATAATTAATCTGGGACATAGCAAACATCATCCCCATCGTCTCCGCAATGCTTTTCTGAAATTCACAAGTGATGTAATTCCCCGAGCCCTGCTGGGAGGAAATCACTCCCGTCATATCCATGATCCGCAGCGCTTCCCGGACGGAATTGCGGCTGACTTCCAGCATCTGCGCAATCTCCCGCTCCGGAGGAAGCTTCTCCCCCGGACGCAGCTCGCCCGCCATGATGCGGTTCTTGAAATATTCGATGACGCCTTTGTAGGCTTTTTCCTGTTTTTCCATAGACGCTGCATTCCTTTCACTTTGTCTTTATCATATCATATATAAAAATCCGGATTGAACCGAAAAGATTCTTTTTACAGAAAGCTCTCCAATCTCGTCTCCTGCCAGCTTATAATCTCCTGCTCCAATTTACAGTTGTGCTCCAACATATACCGCAATATTCCCGCATAGCTGCTGCCCTGTTTTATCATCGCTTCCGCCTTCGTCCGATCGGGTGCTTCCAATGGCTTCGCATATGTCTGAAACTGCTGCAATTCCTGCACGCCCATAGCGCACAGCTGAAACGGCAGTCCCGTCTTTCGGATCAGATGTCCCGCGATCGCCAGACCGTCTGGATCGAGATCTCCAAAATGATACCAGGAAAGTCCCGGATTTTCTCTGGCGATCCGCTGCAAAAGCGCCTGTTTCGTGCGGGTATGGTAACCACTCAGAAACAGGTAAAATATATGTTCCCGCTCCAGCCGGTGAAACGAGGTCAGATTTTCCACCGTCATCAGCGCCGCATCCCGGATCTGGATGCTTTTTGCCTTCTGGAATGTCTCAAAAGGGATCGACATCGGCAGATCGTGATAAATCCGAAGTTCGCGTCCGTCTTCAAGGCAGATCCGCGCATCCCCTTTCAGATAGATATACGCCGGATTGGAATAAATGTAAAATTCCTCCAGAAGAGCCGTCTGCCGCTCCCGTTCTTCTTCCAGCTCCGCAAGCGGTTCATCATACTGCCCTGTGTGCTCCAAAATTCCACACACCTTTTTCCGGTATATCTTTTCCCACTGTTTACTGTCATGCAGAACTGCCTCTGACATTTCCCGCTCCAGCGTAGTTCTCTGCTTTTCCTGATTTTCTTTTAAAAATTGCACCAGATTCCAGATAGCTTCTGCCTCGGTTATCTCTTTTTCTACCTTCTTTTCATCCAGCTTTCTCGCACGGCTGTTTTTCAGTGTCTGAAGCTTTTCTTTTCCATATGCCTCCAATAAATCGCATTGGCAAAAGCGATGATAAACCTCTTCCAGCCGTTTTTTTAGAATATTCTTTTCTGTCCGGTTCAGGCTGGCATAGTAATCTTCCCAGCGTTCCGGGACAGCACAGATCTGACGGAGAATACCAGTATTCGGAGGAACTACATGAATAAGTCCCTCCGATTCCATCTGACGGATCAGTCGTTCAAATTCTTTTTCCTGGAAAAGCTGTTCCGGCGGGAGAAAATCTTTGTTGTAGCCCTTGAAAATATCGGATGGTTTGACCGAAAACACTTGTTTTACCTTGTTTTCACCGGCGTAGGTGACACTTTTTTCGTATTGATCCAGCAATTTACTTAAAAGCTGTTCTTTCCACTCTTTCCGATCCGCCATTTTTTCTCCTCGTTTCCTATGCCTGCTTCACCAATCCTTCTACCGCATTCGTATACCGTCCTGTCACGATCAGGCTGACAGTTGAATCGATGAACTGACCGATACTGTTGATCTTCTCCGGCGGGGCTGCATAGAATACCTGGAAGTGATTTTCTTCGAAATAATGGACCATCTGCTCGATCCGCTCTCTCGACAATGCCGAGAACGCCTCGTCAATGAATGCCAGACGGGCGCAGCAGGTGTTTGCCGGGTAGCACTGCAAAAGACTCGCCGCCAGAATGATGAAATACGGGGTCTGCTTCTCGCCGTTGCTGGCGGAACCCTGTTTTTTTGATAACTCTGCCGTGATCTCAGTCTGTCCCTGACGGCTGCTGATCTCCATATCGTAAGAGAAATATCTCCTGTAATCCGTGTATTCCCACTCATCTTCTTCCGCCAGAATGATACTCATAAACTCCTGAATATCATTCTCCATCTCCTCGTCGTCGCGCGCCGAATTCATATAGACCTGCGGGGAACTCATATATTTTTCCAGACGCCTACAGATGCGGAAGAAGAGAGCGCGGTCTGGCTTTTCTTTCATCACAAACTTGTAGGTATCGTTGCCAAACGGCATATGGCGCAGTTCGCGGTTGATCGCGTCCATCTCACGTTTTGCCTCGCGGACATTCTCGTCAATCTCCGCCACGAAATCGTTCATAAACGCGCTCTCCAGCCGTCCTGCCTGCTCCTGCAGCTTCTGCTGGGCTTCCTCCACCTTGACGTGCGCCAGGTTCCGATATTCTTCCCGGTACCACGGGATGTAACCGATGCCGCGCTTTCCGACGTCGATTCCCGCCAGGCGGCAATACGCCAGCTGTGCGTCCTCCAGCTGGCGCTCCCGCTCTGCCAGCATATTTTTGCTCTTGTCGATGGAAAGCTGTGTCGTCACGCGGATCGTGCCGCGCTTCTCGCTTTCGCGGTTATATTCCTCCAGCATCGCCTCTTTGAGTTCCATGTTGACAAGGCATTTTTCCTCATATGCCTTCTGGCATAAATAGATCTCCGTGCTGATACGGCCCAGTGTTCCTTCGCAGCCCTTTAAATCATTCTTACAGCCGCCGAGCTCACTCTGGTTCTGGTTCACACTCTCATTTGCCTCGCGTGCCAGCCGTCCCGCCGTCTCCAGTTCTTTCAGGACTGCGGTAAAATCCGGATTTGCCTCGATCTCCTCGCGGTCCTTTACCAGGCTGTCCCTGCGCTTTTTGCAGTCCTTCAGCCCATATGCCGCACCGAAATCGTAGTGTCCGCCGTCCCAGTCGATCTCCTTGATCGCATCACGGTATTTGATAACCTGTGAAAGTGCCTCTTTATCGGCCCGCTGAACCACCTGTAATTCTTCCAGTTCTTTTCTGGACTGTTCCAGCTGACAGCGGATCGCGTCTGCGCCGAGACACAGCTCGGTCCGTCTCATATCCATCATCGCAACCGCATAGCTCTTCGCCAGCATGCCATCCCGCATGAGTCCGCCCTTCGGGTATTCATGCAGCTCTTCCAGATTTTCACAGAGATGAATGCCGTTTAACAGATAATTGGCGTAACGTCTCGCATAGACGTTCGGAATCCGTAGAATCTCCGCCGCGGAACCTTCCACCGCCTCTGTTTCCGGAAGCTTATCCGTGATCACGACATTTCCATCATAGATCCTCTCTTTCTGTAAAATCTGCATCGCCTTGTGGCAGTGCGCGCCGTCCACGATGATATAGAAACGCTTTCTTCCCAGAAATGTCTCAACCGCCTTTCTCCACTCCGGAGCGGTCACCTCCTGGACCAATTCGGCAAAAATGTGGACCTCGGTCTGGATACCCTGTTTTTCTAACCCTCTCTGAATCTTATTCCGGGCATTTTCCACCTCCGCCGGGAACACAAGGATATTCGATTCCAGACGGCGGATCTTCTCCTGCAGCGCCCCTATCTCTTTTTCGCGCTCTTTACACTGATCCTGCAGGTGGATCTTATTTTCCTCATAGATGCCGTCCTGACGGTGCACCTTCTCGCGGAATGCGTCAAACGCCTCCCGCTTCTTCGCCGTCTCCCCATCCGCCTGTTCCAGTGTCTCCAGATAGGTGTTTTCCGAGGATAAGGACGGAAGATCTGCTTCCAGAAGCTTGATAAGCGCGCTTATCTTCTTCTTCAATTTCAAAATCTGCGCCAGCTTGTCCTCCCAGTTCTTTTTCTCACGATCCGCTTCCTCGATCTGGCGTTTCAGGGAATCCAGGCTTTCCTGCATTCCCTTGACCATATCGTTATTTTCTGCAATTCGCAGGCGTTCCTGTGCGGCTTCCTGCTGTCTTGCGAGCTCTCCCGCCCGCTCGGTCAGGCGCCTGTACTGGTCTTTTAAAGCCTGATAACGGTTTTTCATCTGCTTTTCTTCCTCTTCCTTCTCCCGGAGCGCCTGGTACGAAAGCATCAGCTCCCGGATGCGGAGTACCCGCTTTTTCTTCTCGTATTCATCACTCTGGCGAAGCACCTCTTCGAGCTGGATTTTGCCCTGTCTGAGACTCTCATAGAGTTCCCGCAGGCGCTCAAACTGGCGCTTCTGCTCGCGCAGTTCCTCCAGCGACTGGACTTTTCCCGGTTCCAGGACACAGTCCTGAATAAACTGGTCGATATTATTTTCCGGGTTAAATGCCATCATTTTCAGAAGCTTTGTCCGGTATTTGGCTGCGTCCACGCGGAGTCCCAGTGCCCGGAGTACCGTCTCCGTGCCGCGGTCCCTTCCCATAAAAGAGGAAAGCTTCATCGCCTCGCCATTCACTGTCAGCTCATTTTTCGGCGTGATGCGGAGTGCATTTCCCTCAATCCGTGTAAAATCGATATCGTCAATCGCCGCCCCAGGACAGATAAACCAGCTGCTGACCGGCTTGCCAGACTCACTTGGAGACTCAATGCATACTCCGACCGTGAGCGGCACTCCCAGCGTCGGATCGGAAAATTCCATCGCAATATAGCTGACAACGCTGCCATTTCTCAAATAACGCGCCTCGCCATTACTGCGCGTGTCGCCGCGCACATAGCCAAGCACCGTCCGGTCTCGGTCCTTCGCCGCCTTGTTAAACTGCGTGTTGCCCGTCAGGAGATAGGTCATCGCATCAAGCACCGTCGATTTTCCGCTTCCGTTGACACCGGTCACCAGGGTCGAACCTTCCAGCTCGATACAGACATTCTGGAAACGCGACCACTGGACCATCAAAAGTTTTTTCGCCGATTTCCTATTCATGATCGTCTGATTCTTCATCGCCGTCTTCCTCCTCTTTTGTCAGCTCCGTTTCCCATTCGTCCTCACGGCTCCACTTTTCCTGCATCCGCCGGTTGACATTTTCCACAAATTTGCCAAACTCCTGTGGTTCCAGCACAAACTGCATCGACGGATAAAGACAGATCCGGCAGTCCTCCTCGCCGAGCTTTCCAATCACCTGCAGAAGCTGATATTTGGTAAACAGCATCAGAATCGATGCAAAACTGCTCTTGTCAATCTGATCCCGAATGCCGTATTTTTCCATCTCATAGCGCAGATCGGTCACCGAAATCTCAATATTTTTCGAAAGATTTCCAGAACGCACCCGGTCCGCATAGAGAGTCCAGAGGCAGCATAAAACCACACTTTCCATCTTTTTGAGTGTCACATGGTTGATCTGCAGTTTTCCATTCTCGCCGAGATCCCGGCAGTTCTGCAGCATAATCACGCCATTTTCCCGGTCAATTACAATATCGTATCCGATATATCCCAGGTACGCTGAAAATGGTTCCGAACGCTTGGAGACAAAATAGTACGCTTTTTTGCTGTCCTCGTCACGGTCGCGCACGATAAAGGTCTGCTTCAGAAGACGCCTGACACTTTTCTGGAACATGTCCTTCTCAGAGGATGTATATTCATTCCATATTTCTTCAAATCCCATGTTTTATTTCTCCTTCCGGCGTTCGATTTTAAAGCGCCGCAGAAGCATCTGCTGCGTTTCCAGATAACCATCCTCCGCCTGTATCTCATACCCATTTTCCGAACCATAGGCAACCGCCGAGAGCGCGCTTAAAAGATCCCGCTTGCTCTTCATCGGAACCTCCTCGCTGGATATCTCCGTCCGATCTCCTAAAAGCGCCTCCAGATAATTCTTCATCTTATCCTTCGAATACGGGTTCTCTGCCTCCCTCTCCTGTGCCTCCCTCGCACGATCGATGTCCTCCTGTGTCATTTCTTCCAGCTCCGCATAGGTTGCCTCGCGGATCATCTGCTCCCGTCGCGGATAGCGGATCGAGTCGGTATCGATAAACTCATTATTTTCCAGCAAAAACAACCCGTTCATCGACTCCGGCAGTTCTTCCTTCCAACCGAGTGTGTTCATCTCCGCCGCAATCACGCGGATCGTCTGCTCGACATGCCCGCGCACATCGCTGTCCCGGTTTTGAAGAAATCTCGCGCGTCCAATCGCAATCTGTAAATAGATATTAATTTTATGCTTGATATCCCGCATGATCTGGTCGTAATCGACTGAGAAAAACTGCAGAATCGTCTGGATCATATCCAGCACCTTATTCTCCGCCTCAATGTGTTCCAGTTCTTCTTCCTTCGCGCATCCCGCCACCAGGCCCTCAAACAGCTCCTGCCGGTTCTGCATCGCTTCCAGCTTTGACCGGATAAAGGAACGGTACATATGAATATTCTGCTGTTTCGTCAGACGCGCGTACTCGCGGATAAAATCGCCCTCACAGTATTCGAGGACGTTCTCGGTCAGACTTTCCAGGCTTTCCTCGCGCACCATCCGCTCGATGATTTTTTTGATAAAGGTCGCCAGGCGCTTGAGCGCACCGGAGAGCTGTTTCGCGTTGCGGTAGACCGAGCGCAGCGCATTGACATAGATATCCGGTTCCCACTGGTCGGGATTCTGCAAAATATTATAAATATTGAAAATATAACTTGAAAATTCTTCCCACTCCGGCTTCATCATCTTCTGGAGAAATTCTGCCAGAAAGACGCCCTGCTCCGTCATCATGATATGCTTCTCATACGTCGCATCGTCCGTATCCTCCTCCAGCCATCCGACCTCTTTCGAGCAGAATTTGCGGATCACGGAATTGGCAAGCTGGTTGTAATTCCGGTCGGTTGTCATCTCATCGTCCAAATAATCAATGTGATTTTCCAGAAGATAGATGGCAAGCGCATCCCGGATGCGGCTGCGGGCAATGCGGTAGGTGATCTCCCGGTCATACTCATGATAAATGAGCAGAAGACAGTCCGAATAAATGCGGTTGCTGCTGCCGCTTGCCAGGCAGTTGAAAAAGCCGATTGGGAGAGCGTCAAAAAGGTTTTTATTTATACTCACGGTGTATTCCTTCCATATATTTATCTGTATTTAATTATATACTCTATACTGGGAAAATGGCAAGGCTTGGACTGTTTGGTCTGTGATTCCGGTTATTTCAAAGAGACGTTTCCGCCTTTGTTTAACGTGCTCACAAACTGCATCACACATTCTCTCAGCTTTGCAATGCTCCCATTCTCCTCCGCCCCCGGCTTCATACCCATTCCTATTTCCCGGATGCAGGTCGGGGAAACCGGAACGCAGTAGACATCTTCGGTATTTCCGCGGATCATCAGTTCAGACATCATTGAAATGCCCAGCCCTTTTCCCACCATGCGGATCACCGTCTCATCATCCACATAGACAGACTGCTCCTTTGCCCTGACTCCCTCTTTTGCAAATGCGGCGTGTACATCGATGTCAAACCGCCCGTAAGGCATCAGGAAATCTTTTCCTTCAAATTCACGCAGCGGAAATTCTTTGCGCCCATTTAAGGGATACTGCTTTGGCAGAATCGCATACAAAAGTTCATGATACAGCGGAATCCACTCGCATTTCGGTTCTTTCTGTCTGCTCGCAAAAATGACATCCGTCTTTCCGCTCTGTAATAATTCAAATGGTTCCAGCGCATGATCGACCATGCGGAGATCAACGTCCACCTTCGGGCAGAGGCGGCGGAACCGGTATAAAATCTCCGGCATCCAGTACATCGCGATGCTCGCATATGCCGCCACACGGATCGACTCCTCCTGCTGTTCCCGCACCGCCTGAATCTTATTTTCCAGGGTGGCATTTGCCTGCAAAAACTGGCGGATATCCGGCAACAGGTTTTCTCCCGCCTCCGTCAGCGCGATGCCGCTGTAACTGCGGCGGATCAACGGAAATCCAATCTCCCGCTCCAGGCTGTCCACCAGATGGGTCAGCCCCGACTGCGTGTAGCCAACTACCTCGGATGCTTTCGAAAAACTTCCAAGATCTACCGCCGTCATCAATATTTCCAGTTTTTTGGCATCCATGCCGCACCTCCTTTTAGAATATTACATTTTGTCATATTTCTATTATAAACTAGATTTTCACAAACCACAAGGAAGGCTTTATAATGATGATTAGAAAAGAGTTTTCAATTGTTACTGTTCACGGGTAGGCACTTTTGGAACCGAAAGTGCCGTAAGAAAACGTGGTGGCAGCAGGAATTTGCCGTATTTAAATGCGAAGCCACGGCAAATTCCGTTACTGGACACGTATGCGTGAACAGTAACTTTCAATTCTCATGTAAAAGGAGTGAATATCTATGACGCAGACCTGTCTTTCCCATAAGCAGCGGCTTTTAGTTGCCGGAACATTATTCGGCATGTTCTTTGGCGCCGGAAATCTGATTTTTCCGGTACATCTCGGTCAGCTTGCCGGACGCCAGTTTCTCCCGGCAGCGATTGGATTTATTCTGACTGCCGTCGGCATTCCGATCCTGGGTGTTGCCGCGATCGGAAGCACACATTCGGAGGGACTTCAGGATCTGTCCCGCCGCGTCGGACACAGATATAGCTATTTCTTTACCTGTCTGCTCTACCTGACAATCGGACCGTTTTTCGCTATTCCGCGGTGCGCTACGACCTCCTTTACCGCCGGAGTCAGACCTCTTTTAGGAACACAGCTTTCCGAACAGACTATGCTGTTTTTGTTTTCGCTGATCTTCTTTGCGCTGGTGTTTGTATTTTCCATTCGTCCAGGCAGCATCACGCTCTGGATCGGAAAAATCATCAATCCGCTGTTTCTTCTGTTTCTAGGCGTTCTGATTGTGACTGCCCTGCTTCATCCGAGCATCGAGGTTTCAGCGGCAGTTCCCGATGCCTCTTATCAGAATGGAGCTTTCTTTTCCGCGCTCTCCCAGGGCTATGAAACCATGGATGCGATTGCCGGACTCGCATTCGGGATCGTGGTCATTTCGGTTATCCGCCAGATGGGCGTGCGGGAAGATTCAACCATTGCAAAAGAGGTTCTGCATTCCGGTATGCTGGCCGGGCTTCTGATGGCATTTATCTATCTGCTTACCATCCTGATTGGAGTACAGTCACTGGGACAATTCGAACTTTCAGAAAACGGCGGCATTGCCCTCTCCCAGATTGCAGACTACTACCTTGGACGGATGGGCTCCTGGATCCTCGCCATCGCGATCACATTCGCCTGCCTCAAGACCTCCATCGGGCTTGTAACGAGCTGTGCGGAAACCTTTGTGAAACTGTTTCCCCATGCCCTTTCCTACCGTGCATGGGCGGTCGTTTTTACCCTTTTTTCACTCATTGTGTCAAATATAGGACTGTCCGCTATCATCACTTACTCGGTTCCTGTTTTGATGCTGATTTACCCGCCAGCCATCACGCTGATTCTCCTGGCGCTGCTTGGAAATGCATTCCAGCATAACAAAAAAGTCTATGTCTGCGTTACCATTTGTTCCTGGGCAGCTTCCATCTTTGACTTTTTAGCAGCTCTGCCGTACGAAATGCAGTCTGCCCTACATCTGGAACCCGTCATCGCATTTGCCAGACATACGCTTCCGCTGTTTGATTTGAACCTCGGATGGATTCTGCCGTCGCTTGTCGGGCTTTGTATTGGACTTCTCTGGAGACAGAAAGAAAAATCAGCAGACCGCTCACACCTTCCTGTATTCCCCATATCTTAATAGTATGAACGAACCGCAGGAGGCAACCATGAAACGAACTAAATTTGCAGCTGCCCTGGCTGTGCTCACTCTGCTTACCACCCTGACCGGGTGTGGACAGGCGAAGGAGGCGGACGGGGCGCTTGAACCGGTCACACTCAATGAGGTAGCCCACTCGATTTTTTATGCGCCGCAGTACGCCGCCATCGAGCTGGGCTATTTTAAGGATGAAGGCATCGCTCTGACACTCGTAAACGGTGCCGGTGCCGACAAGGTTATGACCTCGCTCATCTCCGGGGATGCCGATATCGGATTCATGGGCTCAGAGGCAAGTATCTATGTCTACCAGGAAGGTTCCGCCGATTATGCTGTCAATTTTGCCCAGCTGACCCAGCGTGCCGGAAACTTTCTCGTTGGACGAAGTGCCGAACCAGACTTTTCCTGGCAGGATCTGAAAGGCAAAAAGGTGCTTGGCGGGCGCGCGGGTGGAATGCCGGAAATGGTCTTTGAGTATATTTTAAAGAAAAATGGCATCGATCCAAAAAATGACCTGACCATCGATCAGAGTATCAATTTCGGGCTGACAGCGGCGGCGTTTACGAGTAATGATGCGGATTACACGGTCGAGTTCGAGCCCTTCGCCACCACCCTTGAAACCGAAGGAAATGGCACCGTTGTCGCCTCGCTCGGCGTCGATTCCGGTTATGTCCCCTACACCGCCTACTGTGCAAAGCAGAGCTATCTAAATAGGCATCCGGAAATTATCCAGTCGTTCACGAATGCCATCCAGAAGGGCTTAGCTTACGTCAACTCCCACAGTGCGGATGAAATCGCCGAGACAATCCAACCTCAGTTTCCGGAAACAGACCGCGCGGCAATCGCCCGCATCGTTGACCGCTACAAAGCGCAGGACACCTGGAAAAATGATACCATTTTCCACAGGGACAGCTTTGAGCTTCTGGAAAATATTCTGGAAGAAGCAGGTGAACTCAAGGAACGGATTCCTTATGAAAAACTGGTAACGACCACGTATTCTGAAAAAGCGGCTGGATTGCAGAATGAATAACCAGCAAAAAAGAATGTGCCTTGGCACATCCGGGCGTCTCGCGCGGTCGCTTGCGACAACCTACATCTTCGCGCGAGTGCGCATCATTGGCACGTTAGTGCCTTTTTGTGTAATAGGAAATTCCAAGGAATTTCCTATTACACAAAAAAGAGCTGTCATGTATCACTATTCAAACATGACAGCTCTTTATTTCTATGCCGCAAACACTCCCATTACCTTCTTAAAATAGTCCCAGAGTCCCGCTTTCTCCACCGTTTCTGCCGCTTCTATCTCCACACTTCCCAATTCCCGTCCATCCAACCGGTAGACCAGATGTCCGATCACATCACCTTCCCGAACCGGCGCTTTGCGGGATTCTTCCATCATCCACTCTTTTTCGATTCCATCCAGATTCTCTCCTTCCATCGAAAGGTAAGAAAAGGTTCCCCGCAGACGCCCTGCAACCTGTTCCTGGATGCCGCCTGCCACCGTCGTTTCCGGCACAGCTCCCGGATTTTCATCTTTATAAAGATGACAATTTGCAAACCCATAATTTAATAATGTGACCGCATCCGCAAACCGCGCCTTATAATCCGGTGCTGCCAGGATGACGGCAATCAGATCAACACCATCTTTCCGCCCGGTTGCGGACAGGCAATATTTTGCCAGCGATGTAGAACCTGTTTTCAGTCCCGTCACCTCAAAATTTGTCACCATTTTCAGCAGCTTATTCGTATTGGAAAGTCCAAATTCTTTCTCTCCCTGCTTGGTCCGGTGCGTTATATTTTCCATCCAGATCGTTGAATACTGAAAAATTTCCGGATACTTCGTGATCAATTCCCGCGACATGAGGGCAATGTCGCGCGCCGACATCGCGTGCGTCGTAGACGCCGTCAGACCGCAGCAATCCTCAAACTTTGCTGTCTCCATTCCAAGCCCTTTCGCCCGCTCGTTCATCATCGCAACAAATGCCTCCTCACTGCCGCCGATATACTCTGCCATTGCCACACTGGCATCATTTCCCGATGCAATGACGATGCACTTGATCAGCGTTTCGACCGTCTGTACCTCCCCTTCTTCCAAAAACACCTGGGATCCCCCCATGGATTTCGCATGCGCGCTGGTCGTGACCCCATCTTGCAAATGAATTTTTCCCGAATGTAACGCATCAAAAATCAGAAGCAGCGTCATAATCTTCGTCACGCTGGCTGGATTTCGCGCCTCGTCCGCATTTTTTTCGTACAAAATAGTTCCGGTGGAGGCCTCCATAAGGATCGCCTCCGGTGCCTGGACGGGAAGCTCAGCGGCATTTTCTGCTGCCTGCGCTGTCTCTGCGGTTACTGAAACGGGAATCCACAGTTCCTCCGCGTAAGATGTGAGCATACCACTTCCCCCCAATTTACCAATTCCAAGCTGTATGCCTGACACACATTCTCCCATCGTAAGCACAACCGCTACACCAATCGCTGCCAGCCCTCTCCAAGCATTTTTGTTTAAATACTCTCTTCTCCTGTCTCTGCCCCCTTCGTCCCAACACATACATTCTTTTTCCCGAAACAGCTTCTTTTTCACAAACCAACACCATTTTTCCACACGCTTCCATTTCAAATACCACGCCTCTCCCTGCATGATACATTTTTCATTCATATCTTCCTCCGTCTGCACATACTCTCTTCTCAAGATATGGCATATCCGCCCGTCCCTATACCAAAGAGAATTGTAAGAAACTGTCATAGACCACCTTTCCTTTTTATGGTATACTATAAGAACACAGACAGGCTTATAAAAACGTTTTCCGCTCTCTTTCTTGCTGTGTCGAGTCGGTGGCAAACTTTCTCGGCCTGTTATTACTATCTGACGCAAAAAACGACAGATAAATATGAATAAACAAAAGGTGAAAACTATGATGAGAAGAAATTCCTCCCTTGGAAGCGTTGGATTTTCTGCACGTGGCGGACGTTCCAGGCGACGGCACGGCGGTTCCTCCAAACTTCCGTATTTAATTTTAATCGGCATTCTGATTGTACTGCTTGGAATTGCCGCGTTCCTCTGGGTGCGCCGCTCTCCGGCAGCACATGTATCTTCGGTTCCAGCGTCAACCGAAACGGATTCTGAAAATGGAGTAATTTCCCTTGATAATGCATCTGCACCTGCTGATGACAGCCTCGAGGGTGTCATCGCTCAGGCAAAGCTTCTGGCAGACGGTTATGACTATGACGGGGCAATCAATCTCCTGTCCAGCAGTACATACGCATCTGACGAGTCCGTGACGGCAGCGATCGACGAATACAACGCCACCAAAGAAACACTGGTGCGCGCTGATCCGCGCAAAGTAACGCATGTATTCTTCCATACACTGATTATGGATACCTCGAAAGCATTTGACGGCGACAGCCGCGAAAAGGGTTATAATCAGGTCATGACGACCAAGGATGAATTTATGAAGATTCTCCAGTCGATGTATGAGCGCGGTTTCGTTCTGGTACGTCTGCACGATGTAGCATATGAGGTGACCGCAGAGGACGGTTCCAGGCATTTTCAGGAGGGCGATATCATGCTTCCGGAAGGTAAGAAACCCTTCGTCATGTCACAGGATGATGTCTGCTACTACGAATACATGGATGGCGATGGCTTTGCCTCCCGTATGATTATCGGCGAGGATGGCAAGCCAACGAACGAGATGAAGATGGACGACGGTTCTGTTTCCGTCGGTTCCTATGATCTGGTGCCGTTACTGGATGATTTCATCAAAGAGCACCCGGATTTCTCCTACCGCGGCGCAAAAGCGTGCATTGCTTTTACCGGTTACAATGGCATCCTGGGCTACCGCACCGATTCCGCCTACAATACTGACGAGTACAAAGCGGAACACCCGGATTTCAACTTTGAGGAAGAACGCGCCAACGCAGCAAAAGTCGTCCAGTGCCTGCGCGACGACGGTTTTGAAATTGCCTCCCACAGCTGGGGACACCGCAACATGGGTACGATCTCCATGGATAAATTCCGTGAAGATACCGATAAATGGGCAAATGAAGTCGAAACGCTGACCGGTCCGTGTGATATCATCCTCTTCCCGTTTGGAAGCGATATTGGGGACTGGCATCCGTATGATACAAGCAGCGAGCGCTTCCAGTACCTGTACAACAAGGGGTTCCGTTACTTCTGTAACGTAGATTCCTCCCAGTATTTCGTCCAGATCGGCGACGATTATATGCGACAGGGGCGCCGGAACCTCGACGGCTACCGGATGTATTATGACCTTCCGGAAAGTGGAGTCGGCGGCGACCATTTGAGTGACCTGTTTGATGTCAACGAGGTATTTGACCGGTCAAGACCTACTCCGGTGCCGAAGATGACGGAGTAAGATAAAGCTGTAATCCAATTTTAAATAAAAGAAAGAGAAATCGAGCATTTGTTCGATTTCTCTTTCTTTTTTAAAAACCCCGGAGTCTTCCACACTCCGGGGCACACCTTTTCTTTCAAGCACAGCTTTCCGTTGCAAATCTTAGAACTGCACAATCTCCTCAATCGGCTCTGCCTTTTCCACGTAATCTGCATAAAGCATCGGACCTTCGCCCTCATACTCCGGCATATACTCATATTCTACGCGGGCACGTACTTTGACCCAGTCTTTCGTCTCAAGCAGACGGGCATTTTTTGCCTTGCACATGAAACCTAAGAACGTCATATCTGCCTCGCAGCAAGTCATCGCCATACGTCCAGGAACAAAGTTGTTCTTCGGGAAATCCGGGGTTTTCAGTACCATGCCGGTAAATTCAACGGTCTTTCCACGGTAACGGTCCGGTTTATCCATCGCATCAATATACCAGATACCATATGCCTCCGGCGGAATCTCGATCACTTCGGCATTGACATCAAATGGAAGATCCGCTTCGGTCACTTCCTCAATTTCGCCCTCTGCGTCCTCAAATACGATCTGAACCTGCGGGTTCATGCCCTTTAAAGTACGGCGGTATACATCCAGATCCTCGATCTCGTCGCAACGGTTCATGATAATCATTTCCGTGTTGCGGACCATGGCACCAATCAATGGTTTCATGTTCTGCAGGTATAAATCAAATGTGGAACCATCGATGATCGTGATCTGCTGATACAGATCCCAATCGTTCGGAAGTTTCAGGGCATCCAGATTCCACATACCGTTCCACTCCATCAGAACTCGCTCCGGATTGTAAAGAAGCTCCAGATCCTGTAGGTATTCCGGCGTCAGCTTTTCCGCTTCCTCTATATAGACAACCGCTGTATGAGTCTGCTTTAAAAGCTCCTCATCATACTCTTCCTCGCCCTCTTCGCAGACAATCAGAAGTGTTTTTCCTTCGGTCTGGAAATAATCCTGCTGCATTGTAAATTTAATAAACTGGGTTTTTCCAGCTTCCAGAAAACCATTGATGAGAAACAACGGCATCTTATCTTCATTCATAGTTCATTCTCCTTGTATTTACGCGTTGAACGCTGCCTTCAGACCCTCTTCGTCCAGCTCGGCACCGATCACGCACACCTTTCCGGTAAAATCCGGTGCTCCCTCACGGATCTCAGCCTGCTCCGGAACCATATCAAAATGCAGCCATACGCCCTTTTCTTCACTCGGAACCATGCCTTTCGCACGCAGAACCTCGCCGTATTTATCACCATAAGCCAGATCATCCAGAATCTTCTGCAGATCTTCTTTCTTCATCACGCCGACATTCTCCAAGCCCCAGCTTGTAAATACATCATCTGCATGATGGTGTCCTTCGTGATCGTGGTGGTGGTCATGGCAGCCACAGCCACACTCGTCATCATGGTCGTGATGATGATGCTCATGGTCATGATGATGGTGCTCATGATCGTGATCATGACAGCCACAATCGCAGTCATCGTCATGGTGATGATGCTCGTGATCATGATCATGGCAGCCACAGTCGCAGTCATCGTCATGGTGGTGATGCTCATGATCGTGGTCATGGCAGCCGCAATCGCAGTCATCGTCATGATCATGATGGTGATGATGCTCATGCATATGCTCTCTTGCCTCTTTCATCAGCTCCTCTGCCATATCATCTTCCTGCTCGATCATCTCAAGAAGCTGTGCGCCGGTCAGCTCGCTGCATGGAGTGGTCACGATGGTTGCCTTTGCATTGTGCTGGCGAAGCATCTCAACCGCGCCCTGTACCTTCTTCGGATCCGCTACATCGGTACGGCTTAACACGATCGTGCCTGCATTTTCGATCTGGTTGTTGAAAAACTCACCGAAGTTCTTCATATACATACGGCATTTGTTGACATCTACCACGGTAACCGCACTGTTTAACATAACCTCAATCTCAGAAGCTACATTTTTTACTGCATTCATAACATCAGACAGCTTGCCGACACCTGACGGCTCGATGATAACACGATCCGGCTGATATTTGGTCAGAACTTCCTCGAGGGAACGTCCAAAATCGCCGACCAGAGAGCAGCAGATACAGCCGGAGTTCATCTCACGGATCTCGATGCCAGCGTCTTTTAAAAAACCGCCGTCAATGCCGATCTGTCCAAATTCATTTTCAATCAGAACGACTTTCTCGCCTGAAATTGCTTCTTTTAAAAGCTGTTTAATAAACGTAGTCTTTCCTGCACCCAGGAAACCGGAAATAATATCAATCTTTGTCATTTTACTTACCTTCTTTTCTGTACAAATGTGTACTGACTGTAAATCATTGTCCGCCCGGTACCTGGCATCCCGGCAATGCATAGCTTTACATCGCCCGAATCTGCCGAAGTTCCGATCAGCCACTTATTATTTTACACAAATACCTAGTAAAGTCAAGCATCGGCAAAATCCCGTTACTGGGCGCGTGTGAACAGTAACGTTTTTAGCCTCACATATATGCAGCCTTTTTGAGACCAAAAACGCCCTATAAAGACACAGTAATCGTCCGCTTCCAGCTCGCCCCAGCATACACTGCCGTGATAAGCTCTGCCAGCCAGAACGCGTGCCAGACACCGGTAGGACCGATGATCCGGCTGAGCACAAATGCGATCGGAATGATAATCACGGCATAGCGCATCAGGGAAATTTTCAGAGATTTAAGTCCCATTCCAAGTCCCTCAAACGCGCCGGAAGCAATGACGGAAACCGTTGACATGACAAAGCCCGGGCTGATGATCCAGAGCGCCGTTCTGCCGATCTCCACCGTCGAAGGCGTCTGCGTAAACAGCCCCATCAGGAAATCCGGCACCAGCTCGCCAAGCAGGGTTCCCGCTGTCATGATAATGCCAACAATCATAAGGGCCGCGCGGAAGATCTTTTTCACCCTCTCCTGCTCGCCTGCACCGTAATTGTAACCGATCAGCGGGCGCATTCCCTGCACCACGCCGCTGGCTCCCTGATAAAGCAATGCCTGCAGCTTGTAGTAAACACCCAGCACCAGAATATATACCTGCGAAAATGGTGCCAGAATCGCATTGAGCGCCGTCAGAAGCAGGGATGTCAGCGCCATATTGAGTGTTGCCGCGATTCCGACTGAATACATACCGCCGCAGATCTCCTTCGACGGACGCATTTCCCGCAGCGAAATCTCCACATTTAACGGTTTCACATGGTTTAAAATCAAATAAAACAGCAGCGACGCCGTCTGCCCGATTCCTGTCGCCCACGCCGCACCGCAGATTCCCAGTTCCGGCATGGGGCCTAATCCAAAGATAAAGATCGGGTCCAGCACGATATTGACGCCGCATCCAATCAAGACGGCTGCCATCGATATTTTCATCTTTCCAACCGACTGGTAGACCTTTTCATATGCCATTCCCATCGTGTCAATCGTTGAAAACAGAAACACATTGCAAAAATACGTCAGTCCGTAGGAAATCGTTACCTCATCGCTCGTAAACATCCGCAGGAAATACGGAATCACCGCCATTCCTAAAATCGTTAAAATCATTCCATGTAAGGCACTTAAAAATACTCCCTGCGATGCTGTCTGGTTCGCCATCCGTGTTTTTCCTTCGCCAAGGCGTCTCGCCACCATCGCATTGATACCAACACCAAACCCAACCCCGGCTGCGTGCGCAAGGTTCTGGATCGGATAGACAAGCGAAACCGCCGTCATCGCGTCCTCACTGATCATTGCCACGAAAATGCTGTCCACGATATTGTAGAGTGCCCCGGCGATCATCGATATGATGACCGGGATTCCCATCGAAAGCAGCAGCGGGACAACTGGTTTTTCTTTCATGTAGGTCTGATCCATTTTTCCATCTCCATTCCCTTTTTTATTTTTCACTTTTCATGAGCGTTTCTGACACATTCTTCGCAGAAAAAACACCTGGGTTTCTTCTGCAAAGCATTTCTTATCAAATAAAAAAGAGACTACGGACTTTACTGTTTATCTCAGAAACAGTACAAACCCTATAGTCTCTTTAACGCTTAGACAAGCTATTCGATTTTCGTTTTCTATCGCCGACCAGCAACTCTGCAAGCTTTTGCTGGCGATCTGCCCATTCCGGCAACCGGATATTATTATAACCGCAAGCCATTTTATTTGTCAACCACTCCCCGGCAAATTCCTGCTGCCACCACGTTTTCTTACGGCACTTTCGGTTCCAAAAGTGCCTACCCGTGAACAGAAACATGAGCATACAGAATGTGTATGTTCTACAAAAAACATCCTATTTGCGGGCAGTAGCAGCTATCCCTCTCTGTATCAGCGAAAAGAGCAGAAACGCCGCCAGATCCACCACAACAACGCTCGCGCCCGCCGGTGTTGAGTACGTGTAGGACATCACCATTCCTCCAAAGAAACAGATCAGCGACAGAATCCCCGATGCGACGACCACGCCCCGGAAGCTCTTGAACACCCGCATGGAGGTCAGAGCCGGGAAAATAATCAGACTGGAGATCAGCATCGCGCCCATCATCCGCATTCCAATCACGATCGTGATCGCGGTCAGAACCGCTATCAGCACGTTATAGAGCGACACATTGACGCCGGTCGCCTTGGCAAAGCTCTCATCAAAGGTAACCGCAAATACTTTGTTATAGCAAAAAAGATATAATCCAAGCACCACCATGGAAAGCACCGCCGCAAACTGGACATCTTCCCGGCTCATCGCGAGAATGCTTCCAAACATATAGCTGCTGACATCGGTCGTCATACCGGTTGTCAGGGAAGTTACGATAATACCGATTGCAAGCGCACTGGCCGAGATCATCGCAATCGCAGCGTCACTCTTTACTTTTCCATGTTCCGTGATCCGCAGCAGGAAAAATGCCGCCAGCACGACCACCGGAATCGAAACCTTTAAAGGCGACCAGCCTGCCGCCAGTGCGATCGAAAGGGATCCGAACGAAACATGGGATAAACCGTCTCCAATCATTGAGTAGCGTTTGAGCACCAGGCTGACACCCAGCAGAGAGGCGCAGAGAGAGACTAAAAGACCGCCGATCAGCGCCCGCACCATAAACGGGTATGATAACATTTCAGATATAATTCCCATCTTCTACACCTCCTTCTCCGCATTCCTGTCTTTCAAATGCTGTTTCGTTTCAGAATCAGTTTCCGAACCCATTTCCGGCTTCTGCATCTTCCTGATTCCATCCTTCTGCATCGGCACTCCGCATCTGTGCCCCAGAGTTGCCAGCTCTTCCCGTCCCAGGAAAGAATGAGCAATCTCACTCTTCACATATTCTTTCATCGTACCCCAGAACAGCGGCTTCTGCCGCATCTGCAAAATTTTTCCTCCCTGATGCACAATATTTGCCATATCATGGGAAACCATCAGGATTGCAACCTTTTCTTCCTGATTCAGTTTCCGGATCAGCTGGTAAAAGTCCAGAATCGCCGACGGATCGAGTCCCGTGATCGGCTCATCGAGAATCAGCAGCTTATCCGTCGCACAGAGCGCCCGCGCGATCAGAACACGCTGTTTCTGACCGCCGGAAAGCTCTCTGAAACAGCTTTTTTCCAGATCGCGGATTCCCAGACGATCCAGATTTGCCCGCGCCTCTTTCTTTTCTTTCATCGAATAAAACGGGCGGCTGCCGCGTTTTCCCAGGCACCCGGAGATAACCACCTCAAACACAGTCGCTGGAAAGTCCTTCTGCGCGTCGGTCTGCTGCGGCAGGTAACCAATACCGGCTTTTTTTAATTCTTCTGAATATTCAATCCTGCCCGAAGTCGGTTTTAAAAGTCCCAGAATGCCCTTCATCAGGGTACTTTTTCCCGAACCATTTTCCCCGACAATGCAGATGTAATCGCCCTCATTTACCTCCAGGTTCACATCCAGCACCGCATCCTGGTTTTCATAACCAAAACCTACATGCTCACATTTTAAGAGTAATCCCATCTATAATTCCTTTCACTACTGCTCTACTCTTCTATTGTCATAAACATTCACCATGGCTAAAGACTTTTTCCCATAATCATCTATTCTTTTTATGACAATCCCTTTTTCAAGTTCTTTACGTTCTGCTCCATCAATTCCAGATAGGTAACGCCCGAATCAAACTGGTGTCTCGTCACATTGTGGCAGGAGTGGAACAACAGTGGTTCCGCGCCCGTCTCTTCCCCGATGATCTCCGCCACGCGCGGGCTGGAAAGCTCCAGGTAATAGACGGCTGGTATCTGTTCCTCCCGCACCTTATCGATCAGGTAGGCGATGGTCTTGGCACTCGGCTCCGTATCCGTACTGCATCCTGAAAATGCCGCCCTGTATTCCAGCCCATACTCATCGAAAAAGTACCGGAGTGGAAATTTATCACCGAAAACGACGAGACGCCGCTTGGCATGGGAGACAACTTCTCTGAATTCTGCATCCAATTCCGTCAATTTATCCTGATAGGACGTGCAGTTTTCTGCATAGGAAGCCGCGTGCGCCGGATCTTCCTGTTCCAGCACCTCCGCCAGCACGCCGGCCAGCTTTTTCGCATTGACCGGGGATGTCCAGATGTGCTCGTCATATTCAATCTCGACGCCGTGACCATCGTCCTCATCCAGATACTCTTGAGCGTGATCTTCATCATGAACCGCCACATCTTCCATATCATGCTCATCCTCGCTGTGAATATGCTCTTCTGTGTCGTGTTCTTCTTCACTGTAAACATGGTCCTCTGGCTCATGTTCTTCTTCACTGTAAACATGGTCCTCTGGCTCATGTTCTTCTTCACTGTGAGCATGATCTTCCGACTCATGATCGTGATCACCCGCATGAACTGTTCCATCCGCATGAACATGCGTATGTCCATGATCGTGCGCCTCTCCATCTTCCATGCCCTCGACGATCTCCTCCTGCACTACATCCACGCAGTCCATCATCGTCACGACGCGCTTCGGTCCGGTGCCTTCCCCGAAGGAATCAAGCACCTGCGAAAGCCACTGTTCCATCGTACCGCCGTTGCAGACTAACAGATCTGCATTCTGGATCGTGATCATGTCCGCCGGCGTCGGCTCGAACGAATGGCTGTCCATGCCCGCCGGAACAACCATCGTCAGCCGGATCGAATCCCCGGCAATCTGCCGGAGAAAATCGTAATACGGAAATAGCGTCGTCACAACGTTTAAGCGCGTATCACCAGACGCATCTGCCCCTTTTAACGGATTCGACGATGAATCAGACGATGCAGTTCCCCGCCGTGGCGTACACGCTGTAAGAACACAGGAAAAGGCAATCAAAAAAGCAAGCATCCATGATATCCATTTACATTTAAATCCATTCTTGTGTTTTACCATATTTCTTTTTTACCCTTAACTTCTTCTATTTCAGTAAATGTTTTTCAATAAACATTTCGAATTACTCTTTCAAATATCATTTTCTTTCACAACTGTTTCTCTTTTCAAAGCTATGAACAAACACAGACACTACTCCATTCTTCCATGTGACTCATTCTTTTTCTTCACAATCTCCGCTACTTCCGACGGATGTGCCACAATATACTGCGGATGGCAGCCCTCCAGCTCTTCCCGGTCACGGAAGCCCCAGAGCACGCCGACCGTGTCCATTCCGGCATTCAGCCCAGTTTCCATATCTGTATTCGTATCGCCCAGATACAGACACTCTTCCTGTTTTATACCCAGTTCCCGGCAGATGGCGAACGCCCCGTCTGGAGCCGGTTTTTTCGGCGTTCCCGCCTGCTCGCCGCGCACCACATCAAAATATCCTTTCCCAAAGAATGTCTCAATATTCACAATTGCCTGCTCATGCGGCTTGTTCGAAAGGACAGCCACATGTACACCCATCTCTTTTAACGACGCCAGCAGTTCCCGGATACCGTCATATGGCTCTACGTCTTTCAGGCAGTATTTAGAGAAATTCTCCATATAAATCGGAAGCGACGCTTCATAATGAACCAGCTTCTCATCCCCCGCCAGCACCAGCGCGCGCTTCATCTGCATCCGGTATCCATTTCCCACGATCCGTTTCGTTTCCTCCGGTGTAACATGGCGCAGTCCGAATGCATCCAATGTTAAATTTGTCACATAAGTCAGCGCATAAACCGTATTTAAAAGAGTTCCATCCAAATCAAATATACATAAGCGGTACATTGCGTTTCTTCCTTTCTGTTTCCATCTTTTCTTGTAACTTTTTTGTTACTGTTCACGCATACGTGCTCAGTAACGGAATTTGCCGTGGCTTCGCATTTAAATACGGCAAATTCCTGCTGCCACCACGTTTTCTTACGGCACTTTCGGTTCCAAAAGTGCCTACCTGTGAACAGTACCACTTTTTCCCCTCACAGCCGGTTCATACTTTCACAGCTACAGGCAATCATCCATACAAACTCATCTTCAACCAAACATATCGCCCCGCAAATCACGATGTTTCCTGCCTCTCCTTCTGCATCTGCTCTTCACGCTCCCGCTTCGAGAACACGCATCCGCAGTAATTCTGCCGGTATAGATGATACTGCGCCGACAGCTCGATCGAGCGCTTATATCCCTCTTTTTTCTTGAAATCCGACGGCAGAAATGCCACATGATACTCTTCTCCCATTGCCTGCCCGATCGTATTGAGGCGCCCGGCATTTTTGAGCGGACTGATCGTGAGGGTCGTCGTGAACCAGTCATAGCCGCCCTCGGCTGCCAGCTTCGCCGCTTCCCGGAGGCGCATCTCAAAACAAATACCGCAGCGCTCGCCGCCCTCCGGATCCTTCTCATGCCCCCGGACTGCCTCATAGTAGCATTCCGGGTCGTATTTTCCTTCTACAAACCGGATCGGATGCACCGCTGGAAGCTCCCGGATCAGCCGCTGTACCTCCTCCGTGCGCGCCTCATATTCCTCTTTCGGTGAAATATTCGGATTGTAGTAGAACACCGTAATCGAAAAATACTGCGACAGATATTCCAGCACGTAGCTGCTGCACGGCGCACAACAGCTGTGGAGAAATAAAGTCGGAACCCTGCCGTCCCGGACTGCTGCATCCAGCACTTTTTCCATTTCTTTCTGATAATTCCGTTTCGCCGTCTGTGTCTTTCTGGCTGGCGGATTTTTCATTGGTTCTGACATTTTTCTCTCCTCTTTCTATAAGTTCCCATCTGTCCGTGCATTTTCCATCCAGCACACGATGCTTCTATCCGAAACGCTTCTTTCCTGACAAACATCATTTCTATCCTTAGACGTCATATGAAGATATGCACAATAATTCATATTCTCCAAAACTTGAAAAAGCAGCCTGTACCCACGGACGGGTACAAACTGCTTTATCTTTTTATTAAACCTTTCAGGAAATTCCAAACAAATTTCCCTTTTTATCAAAATGATACAACTCTTACAGGAAATCGCGAATCCGCTTGCTCCGGACCGGATTTCTTAATTTACGAAGTGCTTTTGCCTCGATCTGGCGGATACGCTCTCTCGTTACGTTGAATGCTTTTCCGACCTCTTCCAGGGTTCTCGGATGTCCGTCCTCCAGACCAAACCGGAGAATAATAACCTGACGCTCTCTCTCCTTCAGGTCTCCAAGCAATGCATCGATATGCTCACGCAGCATAACAGATTCTACATTTCCTTCCGGCGTTACCACGTTGCCGTCCGCTACGAAATCACCCAGATTGGAATCGTCTTCCTCACCGATCGGGGTTTCCAGGGAAGCTGGCTCACGTGCGATCTGCATGATCTCCATGACCTTATCCTCGGACATGCCAAGCGCCTCGGAAAGCTCTGCCACCGACGGCTCATAGCCCAGTTCCAGCGTCAGCTTACGCTGCATCTTGGACATCTTGTTGATCGTCTCTACCATATGAACCGGGACACGGATAGTCCTCGCCTGATCCGCCAGAGCCCTTGTAACAGACTGACGAATCCACCAGGTCGCATATGTACTTAACTTATAACCCTTTGTATAATCAAACTTCTCAACGCCCTTAATAAGACCCAGATTGCCTTCCTGAACCAGATCCAGGAAGCTCATGCCGCGTCCTGTATAGCGCTTTGCAATGCTGACAACCAGGCGCAGGTTTGCCTCAATCAGGCGCTCTTTTGCATTCACATCACCCTCTGCTTTGCGCTTTGCAAGGCGGATCTCCTCCTCCGCGCTCAAAAGCGGAACGGTACCAATCTCTTTCAGGTACATGCGGACCGGATCTTCCGTGCCGATTCCCTCTAACAGATCGATCGCATCCAGATCGATATCCTCTTCCTCGTTCTTGAGGAATTCATCATCCACATCATCATCGAGCATCGAATCATTTTCCTTGAGGATCGAATCATCGATCACCTCCGGAATGACATCAATATTATTCTGCTCCAGATAATTGTAAATCTGCTCCATCTGCTCTGTTTGCAGATTATCGCCCATAAAAAAGTTATTGATCTCTGTCACGTCCAGCGCGTTCTGCTTGGACTTTGCTAACTCTACCAGTTTCCTTAACTTACCTAAAAAATTTTCTTTCTCCACGAATTAACGTCCTTTCGATTTATTTCGCTTAGAAGTTTCTTTATATCTAACGTGATATTGTCCCTCGATTGTTTGTGTGCTTTTATTTCCCTGCACCTTTCCCTGCAATATCCCGAAAGTACATTATATACGATTAAATTCTATTTTTCAACAATTTTCGAAATTTTTCGATCTATTTCTATTTAGGCAGTTACTGTTCACGCATACGTGCCCAGTAACGCAATTTGCCGTGGCTTCGCATTTAAATACGGCAAATTCCTGCTGCCACCACGTTCTCTTACGGCACTTTCGGTTCCAAAAGTGCCTACCCGCGAACAGTAACTTCAGGCACCCGGATCGCAATCTCTCTTGGTTTATTTTCAATCACGACCTCTGTCTGGCTTCCGCCAAACTCACCGTCCAGCGACCAGTCCACCAGCTCCTCCGACTGTACCGTCAGTTTCGAGGTGCGGAACTTGAATACGCATTCATTTTCGCCCTCTCTCTGAATCAGATAAGCAGCAATACTTGCAATGTCAAGCGGCGTGCGCGGTTTCCGGACCAGAAGCACCTCAAACTCCCCGTCATCCAGCGCCACGTCCATACCAACCAGTCCTTTAAAACCTCCGATCGAGGTCGTATTGGTCACCATTCCCAGAATAAATTCCTCTTCCAATTCTCTCTGCTCCCCCAGATGTTCCCACGTAAGGCGCATCCGGTAGGATTTAAGCCCTGTCAGGCGTTTGATGGCTTCCAGCATATATGCCTGATGCCCCAAAATATTTTTCGTCTCCTGCGGGGTCGAATAGGATACCTCCGTAAATGCTCCGAACGCCGCCACATAGACGAAATACCGGTTTTTGCCGAATACACCGACATCCACCAGAAATGGTTTTCCCAGCGCAGCTGTCTGCGCCGCTTTCCGCATATTTTTCGGAAGTCCCAGACTGGATGCGAAATCATTCGTGGAACCCGACGGGATATACCCTAACTCCGGACGCTTTTCCGGGGTGATCGTCATCAGCCCCGATACCACCTCGTTGAGCGTACCGTCCCCGCCGCTGCACACGACCAGTTCCTTCGTTTTCGCACGTGCCGCCTGATACTCCGCGTCCTTCGGTCCCTGCGTAATATAAACAGACGGTCCATAGCCCGCCTTTACAAAACTATCTAAAATTTCAAGAAGACGACTTCGAATCTGTTCTTTGCCAGATCTCGGATTGATGATAAAAAGCATTTTTTTCATAATCGCCATTTCTCCTGCTCCCCCACACTAACAGTATTTCATATTAATATATTTGTATACACGCGAAATGCATTGGGGATCGGATAGCGATCCTGCAGCTGTGCCCGGCACACCATCAAAACTGCTTTATCCTGATAGCCGGACGCCCGTTTCAGGCGGATTCTGCGTCCGCACATATGCCATTCAACATGGGAAAAAATGTGGACTGCATCCGGCAGATCCTCGGTTTCCCTGATATCCGCCTCCGCGATCCCCAATTCTTTCGCTGCCTCCTCCGCACTCTTTTTTCCGTCCAGATTGATATATTCGTAGAGGGACGCCAGCAATCCCTTGCTGCTGCGCTTGCGGATCGCCACCGTATCCTCCCACTCAATCAGGCAGACCGTTTTTTCCTCGATCCGGCGCGGCTTTTTCGGCGGCTTGACCGGATATTGCTCCTCCTCTCCCTGTCGGTGCGCCAGACAAAGGGATTCCAGCGGGCACTTCTCACAGAGCGGACGTCCGCCCGGGATGCAGACAAGCGCGCCCAGCTCAATCCATGCCTGATTATATTCACCTGGATGAAATAACTCTTCTGACCGTAATGCCGTGGAAACCTCACCGGCATCATCACCGGCTGACAAATAGGAATCTCTTTCCTCCGTCCGGCGCACAAGTTCCGCCTCCAGGCGCCGCTCATATTTCTTTCGAAGCGCCGGCTTCGTGCTGTCCTGTGGGTCAGCAAACAGGCGTGTCAGAACACGCACCACATTTCCATCCAGCGCCGGAGCCGGCAGATCATACGCGATCGACGCAACTGCCCCGGCTGTATAACTTCCGATGCCCGGAAGTTTCAATATCTCATCCCGCGACGCCGGCATCTGACCGCCGTAGTCTTCCATCAGGCAGACCGCTGCCTTTTTTAGGTTCCGGGCTCTGGAATAATACCCAAGTCCCTCCCACAGCTTCAAAAGTCGCTCTTCGTCCACCTGCGCGAGCGAGGTGATGTCCGGGAGTGCTTCCATAAAACGGGCAAAGTACGGTTTGACCGCCTCTACCCGTGTCTGCTGCAGCATGATCTCCGAAATCCAGACCGAATACGGTTCCGGATTCTCCCGCCACGGAAGGAGCCGCCGGTTTTTCCGGTACCAGGAGAGCAATGGATCGCCGGATGCCGCCAGCCTCTCTTCTTCCGCATACGGTATTTCCCCCTCTAAAGGCTTTAACGACGCATAAAAATCTTTATACATATCCGTAAATGCCCCGGACAGATACCTCTCCTGAGATCACCTTGCATACCTTTCCGTCTTCTGTGCGGACCAGCAGTTCGCCCATCTCGTCAATTCCCAGCGCTATGCCCGTATACTCATTGCCCGGAGACAGGACGCGCACCTGTGTACCGCAGTTTGCCAGACGGCTGTTATAAACGTCCATCAGGGATTTCATGTTCTGGTTTTTCATGAATTTATCATAATATCCCTCATACGCACGCATGATCGCGGCGATAAGCTGGCTGCGGCGCACTTCTTTTCCTGTCTCCAGATACAGAGACGTTGCCACATCCCGAATCTCCTCCGGGAACTCGTGATTTGCCACGTTGATACCAATACCAGTCACGATATAATTAATACACTCTAATTCCGTGCTCATCTCGGTCAGGATACCGCAGACCTTCTTTCCATTGACGACGATATCGTTCGGCCACTTGATCTTTGCCTCCAGATCACAAACCTCCCGAATCCCGTCGGCAACTGCCAGAGCCGCCACCAGCGTCAGCATCGACGCGCAGGTCGGAGGAAGCTCCGGGCGCAGAAGCAGGCTCATCCAGATGCCGACGCCATGCGGCGCCGCCCAGCTTCTTCCGCGGCGTCCCTTTCCCATCGACTGATAATCCGCGACTGCCAGCGTACCGTGCGGGGCATCTTTCTCCGCCGCTTTCTTGATCTCGGTATTGGTTGAATCTGTCTCGTCAAAATATAAAATATTTTTTCCAGCCCACTCGCTGTCGATGCTGCTCTCCAGCTCTGCCTGGCTGAGAACATCGCCCAGGAAACGCAGCCGGTAACCGCGGTTCCGGACCGCCTCTATCTCATATCCTTCTGCCTCCAACTGTTTGATAACTTTCCAGACTGCCGTCCGTGATACATTTAAACGCTCACAGATCTCCTGTCCGGACAGGTAATCATCCGTTTCTTTTAACATTCGCAAAACTTCTGTTTTCACTTTTATTACCCCCACCATATTGTAAGTGTACTGACAATACATAAAAGGAACAATCCTGCTCCCACTGCCATCAGGATCATTCCGCCGGTCCGCAGATGCTTTCTTCCCCTTCCCCGGCGATAGCGGTCATAGCCATTGGCAAAATTCAGTACCGCCGCCAGAAGAAAGATTACCGGAAACAAAATCCGGTTTTCATCCGGGTTCAGAAACGCAAGAACCGCAAATATCACGATCAATATACCCACTACGATATGAAGCATATCCAGGGCAAACGCGATATTCGCGCTTTTCTTTCTTTTTTCCTGCAAGTTCAACGCATCCACTCCTTACTTATATTCGCAAACAACAGCCTCATTCTTCATATAGTACATAGCTTCTTGCATATACCCTTTCATCAACATATATGGGTATACATATCACTATGGGATATTATACCGAATGTCCGCAGGCTTGTCAAAAAAGAAATCGAAAAAGGCTGCGGTTCCTGCTTTACATAACCACCAGCCTTTTCTTATACCTTCTTTTTATAACTTAGAGCCGCTCACTCCCGGCTACTCTGCCTTTTGACCATCCGCGCCAACTTCTGTCAGACCCTTTACCAGACCGGCAATGCCCTGGATCTCGGACGGGATGATGATCTTCGTCGCCTTGCCGTCCGCTGCTTTGGCAAATGCCTCCAGGCTCTTGAGCTGCAGCACTGCATTGTCCGCGCCTGCTTCCTTGATGAAGCGAAGTCCGTCTGCTTCCGCTTTCTGAACTTTGAGGATCGCTTCCGCCTCACCTTCTGCCTCACGGATCATCTTTTCCTTCTGTGCTTCTGCACGCAGGATCGCCGCTTCCTTCTCTGCTTCTGCTTCCAGAATCGCGGACTCTTTCTTACCTTCGGCTACCAGGATCGTCGATTTCTTCTCGCCTTCGGCACGGAGAATGGACTCACGGCGCTCACGCTCTGCCTTCATCTGTTTCTCCATCGCATCCTGAATGGCTGCCGGAGGAATGATATTTTTCAACTCAACACGGTTTACCTTGATTCCCCACGGATCTGTCGCCACATCGAGTGCAGCGCGCATCTTCGTGTTGATCGTCTCACGGGAGGTTAAGGTCTGGTCAAGTTCGAGATCACCGATGATATTTCGAAGGGTGGTCGCCGTCAGGTTCTCGATCGCCATGATCGGGTTCTCAACACCATAAGCAAACAGCTTCGGATCCGTGATCTGGAAAAATACAACCGTATCAATCTTCATCGTAACGTTATCTTTCGTGATAACCGGCTGCGGTGCAAAATCTACAACCTGCTCTTTTAAAATGACTCTTTTTGCCACGCGGTCAATGAACGGCACCTTGAAATGCACGCCAACCGACCATGTCTCCAGATAAGCACCCAGACGCTCTACGACTAATGCCTGTGCCTGCGGCACGATCCGGATACAGGATGACAAAATCAGAAGTACCACAATCGCAATGACAAGAAAACTGATAACTGCTCCCATATTTCCTACTCCTCCTTACATTTGCTGACAATCAGCTTGACGCCGCTGACCGCCTGAATCTGTACCATCGTATCCCTCGGAATCCGGCTTCCATCCGCCGAGCGTGCCGTCCATTCCTGGCCGGACACCATCGCCGTTCCTCTCGCCTCGTCGTTATCAATCTCTGCGGTTACCCGCGCTTTTTTACCCACCAGCGCGTCCACATTGGTCCGCACCGTCTTCTGATTGATATACCGGAGTGCCAATGGTCTTGTTGAATACAAAAGAAGGAATGAAACAACGACAAACACTGCCAGCTGAATGTAAAGATTCACTCCCGCGATCGACAGGACACACGCAATCAGAGCGCCTCCAGCAAACCAGATCGAAGTCAGCGCCATCGACGCTGCTTCCAGCCCGATACACACTACAAACACCGCCAGCCAGACACACCATACTGCCATGTCATCCCCTCCTTCCATATAGGTCTTTTGACCCTGATATCTTAAAACTAGTATACGATATTTTCTGACATTTATCAACCAATCAGCTCTGTTTTTGAACTTACGGTTTTATTACAAACTTCTTAATGGAACATATCGATCTGCAGTTCAATTTATTTCTTCACAGCTCTCTATTTGCACAAACTATCCGGCTTAAAACATTGTTTCAAAAAATGCAATTTACTGCCGTCTCTGCCGTGCCGTCTCAAACAGCAGCACCGAAGCCGCCACCGCTGCATTGAGGGATTCAACCTTTCCAGCCATCGGAATCCTCACCCACGCGTCAGCAAGCGCCGCCGTCTCCTCGGTCAGACCATTTGCTTCATTTCCGATCAGAAAGCCGGACGGACCTGTATAATTTTCTTCTTCGTAGTTATGTTTCCCCTTTAAATGCGCCGCATAGAGGTGGATTCCCTGCTTTTTTACTTCCCCGATCGTCTGATGCAGGTCGTCCGTGTAGATAAATGGCACCCGGTAGATCGAGCCCATCGTGGAACGGATGACCTTCGGGCTGTAAATATCAGCTGAACCACGGTCAAGAATGATGCCTGTCACACCCGCTCCCTCTCCGGCACGCAGGATTGTTCCCAGATTACCCGGATCCTGCAATGTCTCCAGAATCACAAGCTCCGGTGCCTTTCCGTCCGGGCTATTTTTCAGCACATCTGAGAGCTGATAGGAAAACTGTTCCGCTACCGCCAGGATCCCCTGCGGTGTCTGGGTGTCCGACATATGGCGCATGACCTCATCCGTCACCGTCTCATACCGGCAGCCAGCCAGCAGTTTTTCTGCTCTTTCCCCCTGCTGGCGCAGAAAATTTTCCGACACATAGACTTCACGGCGTCTCTCCACCGGCAGTTCCCCGAACATCTTCGGACCTTCCACCAAAAAGACGCCCTGTTCCCGTCTTGCTTTTGCTTTCTTTGCAAGCGCCGTCACCGCTCTGACACGGGCGTTGCCCGTGCTCGCGATCACAGGCTGCCTCCTGCCGCTTTCGTCTCTGGCACTCCGTAAACGCAATCCTCATCCAGTGTTTCCAGCTCCTCCAGCCACAGGCGGCTGCACGCATCGCTCGGCATACGCAGGTCGCCGCGCGGCGATACTGCAGCAGAACCTACCTTCGGACCATCCGGCAGGCAGGAACGCTTAAACTGCTGGTTGAAGAAACGGCGGTAGAAGACCTTCAGCCATTTAAGGATCGTTTCCTTATCATAAGCACCGTCAAATGCCTGACGCGCCAGGCGGTAAATCTTGCCCGGACGGTAGCCGAATCTTAATATATAGTAGAGATAGAAATCATGCAGCTCATAAGGACCAACCAAATCCTCCGTTTTCTGTGCGATCTTTCCATCCTCCTCCGGCGGCAGAAGCTCCGGGCTGACCGGCGTATCCAGTACATCCAGCAGAATATCAGAAAGCTCTTTCTCGCCACAGGTATCTGCATAATAGCGCACCAGATGGCGCACCAGCATCTTCGGAACCGAGCAGTTGACACCGTACATCGACATATGATCGCCGTTGTAGGTCGCCCAGCCAAGCGCCAGCTCCGACATATCGCCGGTACCGATGACAAGACCGCCGATCTTATTGGCAAGATTCATCAGAACCAGCGTCCTCTGGCGTGCCTGTGAATTTTCATACGTTACATCATGAACCGACGGATCCTGTTCAATGTCACGGAAATGGATAGTAACTGCCTCTCGGATATCGACTTCTTTCAAGGTTGCACCCAGCTTTTTCGTGAGCTGGCAGGCATTCTGGTACGTTCGGTCAGTCGTACCAAAGCACGGCATCGTCACAGACAGGATATTTTCACGCGGAATCCCCAGCAGATCAAAGGCGCGCACGGTTACTAAAAGGGCCAGCGTTGAATCCAGACCGCCTGAAATACCAACGACAGCATGGCGGCATCCGGTATGTTTGAGACGTTTTTTCAATCCCATCGCCTGGATCGAAAGGATCTCCTCGCAGCGGCGGTTCCGGCTGCCCGCATCGTGTGGGACAAACGGGGTCGGATCGATCGCGCGCTCCAGCGCAAGCGGTTTCCGATCCAGCGTAAAGCTTACAAACCGGTAATCCTCACGGCCTTCTGTCTGATAGGTCGTCATCCGGCGGCGCTCACATTCCAGACGTTCCAAATCGATATCTGCGTAGATCGTCTGATTCTCAAATCGTGCTGACTCCGACAGGATATTGCCATTCTCAGCGATAATATTCTGGCCGCCAAAAACGAGGTCCTGGGAAGACTCTCCCTCGCCCGCATTGGCGTAAATATACGCACAGAGCAGCCGCGCCGACTGACCGCTGATCAGACTTCTGCGGTACTCGCTCTTGCCTGTCACCTCATCGCTGGCAGAACAGTTGACGATCACCGTTGCCCCCGCCGACGCGTGTGCAATACTCGGTGGATTTAAAACCCAGACGTCCTCGCAGATCTCCGCCCCCACGACGAGATTTTCCACATTGTCACAGGAAAATAAAAGCTTCATTCCCATTGGCACCTGATAACCGTCCCAGGAAACGTCGATTATCTTTTCCCAGCCCGGGTTGAAATAACGTCCCTCATAAAATTCAGAATAGTTTGGAATCCATCTCTTCGGAACCAGACCAAGCAGCTTTCCATCCTGGATCGCCGCTGCCACATTGTACAATTTATTGTTGTATTCCCACGGAAGTCCTACAAATACAAGCATTGAATCGCCAGCTGTAAAGGCGATCAGCTTCCTAAGCTCTTCCTTTGCCTTCGCCAGCAGCGATTTCTGGATAAACAGCTCACCGCACGTATATCCCGTCAGCACCAGCTCTGGAAATACCATCATCGAAGCGCCCTTTTTGCGCCCTTCCTCTATCCGTTCACAAACCTGTTCCCGGTTGTACTCTACATCTGCCACCTTCACTTCCGGCGTTGACGCGGCAACCCGGATAAAGCCATCTCTTATCATATGGTTTGTCTCCCTTATAAATAATTTTTAAAAACATAGCAACTGTTCAATAGGTCTGCGCATTTACTGCGCTGACCGTACGAAAACATGGACCAGCAGGCAAAAATCCCATTGCCGTAGGCAATTTTAAATGGATTTTTGCGCGTGACTGTGAAGGTACTGAACAGTTACGAATTTATTGTAGCTGTCACTATACAAAAAGTCAAACATATATAAAAAGAGAGCCGCTTTTCCCCCACAGAAAGCAGCTCTCCGGTCACGTTCACAACCGTTACATTAAATAGTTTGATTGCTGTATGTAAATATACCACTCTTTTCCAATTTTGTCAACGTCGCTTTTGTCATTTTGCACAATAAATCATTTTCTTTTTTCGACAAGAAAAAGCAATTTTCACAGTTCTTTTTTACGAATCTTTCCGCTTTCAGTCTTTGGAAACTCCTTTAGCAAGGCAAATTCGCGCGGGATCTCATAATCTGCCAGTCTTTCCGCCAAAAATTCCCGAATTGCCATATTGGTACAACCACATTTCCCGCTGTCACTTCCAACATTTTCTAGTATATCGGAATTTCAAAAGATTGCCAAACTTGTACCACTGAAGGTTTACAAATTGTTTTTCTTTTTACTCAACTGCCAGAACGGATATTTCACGATACCGGGTGTGTTATTGTTTTGTCTTTTTAAACGGTTGCTTTTCACTTCCGATGAATTTATAATAACGCCATAGGTTACAGTCTGAAACCAATCCCCGACGCAATGCGGATCTGGGGCGGACATTATAAACCGACACAGGAGGATACTGCCAAATGATCACCATTCAAAATCCGCTGACCTTTACTTCCTCTTATCCGCCCAAACGGTTAGGAGCTATCTCCGATCTGCTTTTTTTCGATATCGAGACGACCGGCTTTTCCGGCGACTACGCCTCGGTCTATCTGATCGGCTGCGTCTGGCACGACGGAAACACCTGGATTCTGACCCAGTATTTTGCCGAGACGAGGGATGCGGAGGAAGAGGTTCTCGACGCTTTTTTTGCACTTCTCCGGACAAAGCGCATCCTCGTCCATTTCAACGGCGACGGGTTTGACATTCCATTTCTGACGAAACGTTGTGTTTTTTATAAAAAGGACTGGAATTTTGAAGCAGTTGAAAGTTTTGATATTTATAAGAAAATACGCCCATTAAAGAAATTGCTGGGACTTGAAAATCTGAAACAGAAAAGCATCGAGCAGTTCCTCGGCATTGCCCGCGAAGATAAGTACAACGGCGGTCAGCTCATCGAGGTTTACGGTGAATATTTACAGACGCACTCTGAGCTGCTGAAACACCTTCTGATTCTCCATAACGAGGATGACTTAAAGGGAATGCCGCAGATTCTGCCGATTCTCGCCTACCCGGACTTTCTGACCGGCGATTTTTCTTTCAAAGGTTCAGAAAGCCGTGATATCCCATATGCGGACGGAAACTCAGAAAAGCACCTGCTGCTTCACTATGAAAGTCCCTTCTCTCTGACAAGCGGATTCCAGTTTTCCATCGGTGATCTGGAGCTGTCGGCGGAAGGAAACCGCCTGACGCTCGACCTTCCATTATATTCCGGGGAGCTGAAACGATTTTACAACGATTATGAGAATTATTACTATATGATCTACGAGGACTGCGCCATCCACAAAAGTGTCGGTCAGTATGTGGATCGCTCCGCCCGCAAGAAGGCAACCGCCAAAACGTGCTACACCCGCGCAGCCGGGCTGTTTGTGCCGCAGCCGCTTCTTGCAGATGGCACTCCGATGTGGCATGAATGCCTGAAAGCAGACTATAAGAGTAAGCAGCTGTTTGTGCCGTATTCAGAACAGCTTTTCACAGATCCAGAGACGGCAGTGCTGTACTTACATAATTATCTGAGAGAATTGTCCTTATAAATTACAGCACCCGTCCACGCTCTCTTATCTCCCGGATCACGTGTCCCATCCGTTTTCTCCGGACTGCCTGTTCTTTCGCCCTCTCCCGCGCAAGCAGCGCCCGGATGAACGCAAAGGTTCTCTCCTCGCCCTGGTCTTTCAGCATCGTGAGGAGATATTCCAGCTGGTACTTCGTCCTCGGGTGCATCACGACAAAATCTCTGCCTCTTTCAAAGTATTCCCACGCACACGCATCCGTGTAATCTTTTCCCTTATAAACCTTCGACGCGGCAATCCGGTCCATTACCATCTCGATCAGGTAGCGAAGGGGCATTTTATTGCCGACAAGCCCCCGGGACTTGTCCGGTGCAAAATCGATCCAGTATTCGAAATGATGTTTGTTGCGTCCCTTGTGGTGCAGCCATGCCGCCGAATAGCCCTTTTCTTCTTTTTCCGCTGCATTTGGGCTGCGGTTTCCCTGATAATATTTAACGCCGGTCACAAATTCCTCCCAGGAATACTTGGAGAGGTCGTGCAGAAGTCCCTGGCGGTACAGCCCTACCGCAAAGCAGTTTTTCATGACCTCGCATTTATGTTTCGTGATCGTCAAAAAATGATGATACGCATTGTAAATATAATTCATTTTCCTACCTCTTTCCCCTTTTCTTTCCTCCTATTTTACCCCCCGTATTCTGGTTTGACAACCCCACTTTCTTTCGCGGCTTTCTGGAAAATACCCGTTACTGGGCACACATGTGCGTACAGTAACAAATGCCCTTATTTTCCACAAAAATTTAACTATTTTTAAATGTCTGAATTTCCAGAAATTTTATGCGAAAACGTTTGACATCAATATGAAACTATGCTATTCTTGGAACAGGTCGTAAATCCATGCGGCCATCACTATTTTTTATATTTTTTTGGAGGTATCATATGAACAGAGGTACTGTAAAGTGGTTCAACAACCAGAAAGGTTACGGATTTATCTGCGACGAGCAGGGCAACGATGTATTCGTTCACTACTCCGGACTGAACATGGAAGGCTTCAAGTCTCTTGAGGAAGGCGCTCAGGTAGAGTTCGAAGTTGTTAACGGTGCTAAGGGACCGCAGGCTACTAACGTAACCAAGCTTTAATCATCAACTTTCCAGTGTACCTGTTTTCCAAATATGTTTGATATATATTTTGCGAATACGTTATATTGATCTAAGTAAAGTGATTATAAAAGGGGATACCGCTTCGGCAGTATCCCTTTTTTCGTTACTGCTCACACATGTGTGAACAGTTACCTTTTTTTCTGTCCTGCCATGCGGAACATATCCAAATATCCTTTTTCCGCACAGCAGCCATATCTATTATCTCATTTCTTTTTACTTCTTAGCTTTCTCGTACAGTTTTTTCAGCTCATCCACACTAAATTCATAGTGCTTGTTGCAGAACTGGCAGTTGACTTCGATGCTCTTGCCCTCGTCGATCATCTCCTGCAGCTCCTTGCCGCCGATGCTGATCAGCGCCTTTTCTACACGGCTCTTGGTGCAGTTGCAGGTAAACTGAATCGGCATCTTATCCAGAATCTCCAGACCAAATTGTCCTAAAATCAGCTCCAGAATGTCCTCCGGGGTCATTCCCTTATTTAACATCGTCGTCACCGGCTCCAGCTCACCGATCGTCTTTTCAAGTGCCGCGATCGTCGCCTCCTCTGCTCCCGGAAGAAGCTGGATGATAAATCCGCCTGCCTGGCGCACCGTATTTTCTTTATTCATCAGAACGCCCAGTGCCACGGAGGACGGAGTCTGCTCGGAGGTCGCATAGTAATAAGTCAGATCTTCCGCAATCTCACCCGTTACCAGGATCGTCTGTCCCACATACGGCTCTTTCAAACCGATATCCTGGATTACGCTCAAGACGCCGACTCCCAGCGCACCGCCCACATCCAGCTTGCCCTTCGCATTCGGCGGCAGCATTACCTCCGGGTGGAACGCGTAGCCCTTGACATTGCCGTTCTTATCAGCTGTCACCGTCAGACCGCCGATCGGACCATCGCCCTCGACCCGGATGGTTAAAAGATCACTGTCCGCTTTCATCATCGATCCCATCATGACCCCTGCCGTCATCAGGCGTCCCAGCGCTGCGGTCGCCACCGGGCTGGTATTGTGCGCCTGTCTGGCTTTCTCCACCAGATCGCGGGAAGTCGCCGCAAATGCGCGGATCTGACCATTCGCCGCCGTCGCACGGAGCATATAATCTCCGGTCTGTCCCGTTATTTCACCTGCTTTTATCTTTTCCATCATTTATACCTCTTTTCCATGTTCTCTCGCAACCACATAGATTCGGTCGCTCTCTTTTCGCGGCGCGTTCTTCGTAAATGCGTCATACGCCGCCACAAATTCCATGCCCGCCTCTGTGAGCGCCTTTTTTATCTCGTCCAACGACCACGCGCGCTCAAAATGCGTCTCCTGATAGCGGCGGTATAAGTCATCCTCCTCGCGGATAAAGAGCGTCAGATCGTAGGAGTTAATTTTCTCCTCTTCATCATACTCATTTTCCCAGATGAAGCTCCCCTCGTCGCGCACCTCCGCGATCGTCTCACTTCCCATTGCCTGAAACTTTGCCTCCGTGTTCAGGTCGAAAATGAACATTCCCTTCGGATCCAGATAATTGTTGACCAGCGAAAATACGTGCACCAGATCGTCATAATCCAGAATATAATTCAGCGAATCGCAGATACTCACGACCGCCCGGACCGTCCCGTACAATTCAAATTCACGCATATCCTGCAATAAATACAAAATTGGCAGCCCGGATTCTGCCCGTTTTTCGATTGCTTCCTGCAGCATATCCTCCGAGACATCCACGCCGATCATATCATAGCCTTCCTTTGCCAGAAGCTCCGTCAGCGTGCCGGTTCCGCATCCCAGATCCAAAACCAGACCGTCGTCGATCCCATATTCCTTTAAAAGAGAAGTCAGGTACCCGCACCAGTCCTCATAGGGAATATTATCCATAAACATATCATATACTTCCGCAAAACTCGTGTAAGCGTCCATTTAGCCTCTCCTTCTATATTGCCGATGCAAAAATGACTGCCATGCACCGAAAGCTTTCCCCTACTGCACAATCTCCTTCCGATGCCAGCACTCCCATCATAGCAATTTTTCGCCCTGTTTGCAAGAATAATTGAAAAAGCACGCGCAGATGACCAGGAATGGAGTAATTGTTCACAGGTAGGCACTTTTGGAACCGAACGTGCCGTAAGAAAACGTGGTGGCAGCAGGATTTTGTCGTATACACTAACTCTTGACGTTCCACGCAGAACTGACTATACTAGAGCGTATGAAAAATTTGACTGAAAAACAAAAACATTCCCCCATCAAAAGCCGCCGTTTTTACCGCCGGCAGATGTGGCTTCCGGCGCTGGTGCTGATCGCGTCCATCCTGCTTCTGTGGCAGAATGCCGGGGAAAATTCACACTCCCCGCGGCCGATAAACAGCCAGTGCAAGTTTGAAGATTTTTATAACCCGGCTCAGCCCTATGTCTCGGTGAACGCTCCTTCCTTATATTATACAGGGTGCGCTGCCTACGATGGAAAGAAAGAGACCGGATATTATTATTACTCTCTGGAAAATGGAACCTGCCATTTCTATCTGCTCGCTCCGTCTTCCGGCTATCCAGAGCCGCCCGAACGCAAAGCACTTTCATTAAACGGGCGTTTGATCCGCCTGAACGAGGATACCTATGAATCGCTTCTCCAGACGATGGCGGACAGTCTCTCCTGGACGGTAAGCTCCCTGCGGAACATGACTTCTCCTTATATCATATCCGCTCTGCCGTATCCCGCCCTGACGCATGAGGTATTTCATCTATTAGCCGGATGTGCGTTTCTGATCGCCCTGGTGGATCTGATCTGGCTTTTTTACCATTCACTCCGGCACCGCCGGGAGCCGCTGCAGCTTTCCGGTGAAGCACAGCAGGGGCAGCAGGATTCTTCCAGTGAGCAGCCGCGCACTTTGATTTCCCACCGCAGGAAAAAACATTGACAGACGATTCAAGCCATGCCGCTTTCCCTGGCATAGGCTGAACCGTCTGTCTTTTTTCGGCTGCTATTTCGTTTTTCTCTATTTCAGCTTATCAGATTATGCTTCTATCTGAATACACCGCGCCCAGTGTGTCCTTGAAAGTTGTACTGCCTCCGGTGACAGCGGCACATGGGCACACGCCTCTCTTCTCTTCGGACATCGCTCATAAAAGATACACTTCTCCCCACTGCCCGCTATCTTCTTTGGTGCATTCTGGACGGACCGCTCTTTTTCCTGATTTTCCAAAAGGTTCTCTTTCGTCTGTCCCCGCTCAGGTTTTTCCATCCGGCTGTTTCTCTCCGGCTCCGCACTCTGCTTTCCTGCCTCCGCATCCAGTTCCATTGTATCCCCGCCGATCGCCGCTTCCAGCAGAAGTTTCGTGTACGGGTGCGCCGGATGCTCATAGATCTCTTCTGCCAGACCTTCTTCCACAATCACACCCCTGTAAATGACCATGACACGGCTGCAGAGCCCGCGCACGACGTTCAGATCGTGGGAAATAAAGAGGATGGTCATCTGCTTTTCGGCGTGCAGCTTCAAAAGCAGGTTCAAAATCTGGGACTGGACCGTCACATCAAGCGCCGAAACAGGCTCATCCGCGATCACCAGGCGCGGATCCATGAGAAGGGCCACGCCGATGCTGATGCGCTGTTTCTGACCGCCAGAAAGCTCTCTCGGATGGCGCGCCGCAAAGGACTCGTCCAGTCCGACATTTTCAAGCATTTCTTTCACTAGCTGCCTGCGCTCTGCGCGGTCCCTGATGCCGCGCAGGCGCAGCGGTTCTTCCAGAATCCATCCGATCGTCCGCGCCGGGTTGAGCGATCCCGCCGGATCCTGAAATACCATCTGCGGACGGACGCCGTCACGCACTTTCACCTCACCCGTATAATTGTCGTGAAGTCCTAGGATCGTCTTGCTGAGCGTCGATTTGCCGCAGCCGCTCTCGCCCACGATCCCCACAATCTCTCCCTCTCTTGCCGACAGGTTCAGATCGTGAATTACGTGTTTTTTTCCTTTTTTACGGAACAGACCGCCACGCACATCGTAAAATACGTTCAAATCCGTCAGGCGCAGGATCTCCCCGCCGGAGCTTTCCCCTTTTTCTCCCTCCGGAATCGACGCCACCAGATGGCGCGTATATTCATGCTTCGGATGCAGAAGGACGTCTTCCGTCTGCCCTTCTTCCACGATCTCGCCCTTATAAACCACGATCACACGGCTGCAGAGCGCACGCACAACATTCAGATCATGGGAAATAAAGAGAATCGACGTTCCCTTGGTCCGGTGGATATTCCGCAGAAGCTCCAGGATCTGTGCCTGAACGACACAGTCTAACGCTGTCGTCGGTTCATCCGCAATCAGAAGACTCGGAGAATTGATCATCGCCTGCGCGATCATCACACGCTGGCGCATGCCGCCGGAAAGCTCATGCGGGTATTTACCGCACAGCCCCTCCGGGTCCGGCAGACCGACTTCTGAGAGTGCCTGCACCACCCGTTCATGGATCTCAGCATTTCCGAGTTTCGTATGGATCCGCAGGCTTTCCCCGACCTGCCGTTCGATTTTCAATACCGGATTTAAGGAGGTCATCGGCTCCTGAAAGACCATCGCCATTTTGCTGCCGCATAGCTGTCTCCGCTTTTCCGGTTTCATGGTCACCAGATCTTCTCCCTGAAAACAGAGCGATCCGGAGGCAATCTCGGCGTCCTTCGGAAGCAGCCCCATCAGTGCAAGCGCACTCATGGATTTTCCTGACCCTGACTCGCCGACTACTCCGACGATCTCGCCTTTTCCGATCGAAAAGCTGATGCCCTTGACTGCCTCAAAGGTCGAATTTCCTTCTGGAAAACGGATCGACAGATTTTTTATTTCAACCAATGGTTCCATCTTTTCGCCTCCTTACTGCTGCATCGAGCGCAGCCCCTCGCTCACCATGCTGAATCCCAGAATAATCAGGATGATCGTCACGCCCGGTCCGATCGCGTACCACGGCGCATTGAACAGGTACGACTGCGCTTCGTAAAGCATTCTCCCGAGACTCGGCTCCGGCGGCTGGATTCCCAGTCCCAGATAACTCATACTCGCCTCCGCCAGCACCGCATTGTTAAATCCGATCGCCGCCGCCGTCAAAAGGCTGACCGCCGCATTCGGCAGAATATGGGCGAAAATAATCCGGATATGCCCTGCGCCAAGGATCCGCGCACTCTTGACAAAATCCAGTTCCCGGCACCGGATCACCTCACTGCGGACGATCCGGGCAAAACTCGGGATAAAAAGGATTCCCAGCGCCAGAATGATGTTGTAGCTTCCCGGCTTCGTCAGGCTGATGAAGATAAGCGCCAGAAGAATGCTCGGAAACGATAAAAGGATATCATTGAAACGCATGATCAGGTTATCGAAAAAGCCGCCGAAATAGCCGGTCAGCGCACCGACGATCGTGCCAAACACATACCCGATCAAAACCGTGCAGACTGCCACAAAAAAGGTGCTGCCGCTTCCCGCCATCACACGGCTCAAAATATCGCGCCCGAAGTTATCCGTTCCCAGCGGGTGTGCTGCACACGGCGCCAGATTGACTGCCATGGAGTCCATCGTCGTCGTCCCATACGGCGTCCAGAACTGTCCGATCAGGGCAACTGCCAGAAAGAACAGCGTGATCGCGCCCCCTATCATCAGATTATAATTCTTTCGTTTCATTCGTCTTCCCTCTATTCTTCCGCCGTCCGGACTCTCGGATCCAGAACCTGATAAATCATATCAACCGCAAAATTGATAAGTACGACCACCGATGTGATGTACAGCACGATCGCCTGCACAACCGGATAATCGCGGTTGGAGATCGAGCTGATCAGAAGTCTTCCGATTCCCGGCACGCTGAACACCTGCTCCGCCACGATGCTGCCGGCAAGGATCTCCGCGATTACCATCGCAAAGAACGTCACAACCGGAATCATCGCATTTTTCAGCACATGCCCGTACAATACCGCCGTTTCCGTATTGCCGCGGCTGTAGGCAGTCCGCACGTATTCCCGGTTCATCTCGGTCAGAATCGAGCTTCGCAGGAATTTCACCACCATCGCAATCTTCGGCAGCGCCACCGCGAGCGCCGGAAATAAAAGGTACTGTGCAGACTTTCCGAAATTTTCCGACGGTTCGATAAATTTACCCGGCTGGAACATATGAAGAATCAGTCCAAACACGTAGGTCAGGATCATGCCGAGAAAGAATGACGGCACCGCCATCAGAATCTGCGTCAGGCAGTTCGTCAGCGTATCGACCCATTTCCCGGCAAACCGGGCACTCAGGATTCCGAGCGGAACTGAAATCACCGTGATGATGAGCAGGGAAATGACTGCCAGAAGCACCGTGACCGGAAGCCGCTGTGCCAGAAGGGAGCGGACTGAGGTTCCCTCATACCGGTAGGACTCCCCGAAATCCCCCTGCATCGCATCGGTCACCCATCTTCCATACCGCTCCAGAAGTGGATCATTTAATCCCATCTCATCCCGCGCCCGCTCTAACTGCTCTTCCGTCGCGTCCTTTCCCAGCCTGGAAAGTGCCGCATCGCCCGGAATCACAGAAAAAGCGGTAAACGTCAGGAAGGATATGACCAACAATGTGATAATGAGAGTTATCAGTTTTTTTATAAAGAATTTCATAATTCCCTCCTGCGTTTACCGCTTCTTATTCTGTTGTTATTTCCTGGTTACTGTTCACGGGCAGGCACTTTTGGAACCGAAAATGCCGTGAGAAAACGTGGTAGCAGCAGGAATTTGCTGGATTGTAACTGTATATTTTACTGCTCTACCTGATATAACAGGGACATATCCTCTGCTGCCGTCGGGTAGAAGGTGTAGCCGCCAAACTTCTTGCTGACTGCTACGAGGTTCGCCGGATCTTCGATGTAAACGGCTGCCGCATCCTCTGCCAGGATCATCTGCGCCTTCTTGTAGTTTTCTACTTTTACATCGTCATCAACGGTTGTGTATGCTGTATTAAATACATCGTCGTACTCAGTGTTGGAGTAATGCATGAAGTTCTTCGCATCGTCTGTCACATATTTCTTGAGCCAGTCGCTTGGTGCCAGCGTTCCGTCAAAACCGATGACGGTCGCCTGGAAATTGCCTCCCTTGTATACATCCTGCAGCCAGGTGCTCCACTCAACCTGATTTAAGGTCACGTTGACGCCGACCTGGGACAGCTCGTCTGCGATGATCTGCGCGCTGTCTACGTGCTGGCTGTATGAGCTCGGAACAGTAATTTCCAGATCAAAGCCATCTGCGTATCCGGCATCTGCCAGAAGCTCTTTTGCCTTCTCCGGATCATAGCTGTATACAGTCTCTGCTTCCGGCTCATAGTATTTCGACATTGCCGGGATCATATGGGAGCCGATGATGTGGCTCTTTCCGCCGAAAATAAAGTTGTTGATCGCATCGCGGTCTACCGCATAGCAGAGTGCCTGACGCACCTCTGTCTTGGAAAGCGGCTCGTAAGCGCTGTTTAAGTACATCGCATGGACGAGGTTCATGCTTCCCTGTACGATGTTGTAATCTTCATCGCCCAGTGTCTCCGCCTGTGCGGCGGTTAAATATTTCAGAATGTCGATGGTGCCTGCCTGCAACTCTACAAATGCGGTGTCCACATCGGCAATAAATTTAAATTCCACGCTGTCCAGGCTCGGAACGCCCTCCTGCCAGTAGCCGTCATATTTTTCCAGCTCCAGGTTCTGTCCCGGTGTGTAGGAAACATATTTGAATGGACCGGTACCGATCGGATTGCCTGCCGGGTCCTCGTTGGACTGCGGAATGATGGCAATCGTCATCATCGGAAGAAACTCTGAATAACTTTCTTTCAGGTTTACAACCAGTGTCTTATCATCCTGCACCTCTACACTATCTACAAGCGAAGAAAAAGCGGAGGATTCGCCCTGAATCTCCGCATAACGATCGATGGAATATTTGACATCTTCGATGGTAACCGGTGTGCCGTCATGGAATGTAACGCCATCTCTCAATGTGAAAGTATAAGTCTTTGCATCATCGGAAATGGTATAATCGCTGGCAACAGCCGGAATAAATCCGCCATCGGAAGTAGGCTTTACAAGCCCTTCGTACAAATTGAAAACCACGTCTCTAGTTCCTGCGTCCGTATCTACATGGGGGTCAAGACTAGCCAGGTCCTGCGTCATGCCATACACAACGCTGCCGCCTGGTACTGGTGTTCCTTCTGAAAGAGTATTACTGGTTTCTGCTTCGCTGGACTCGCCAGCTGCTTCTGAGGTGCCTTCTGCTGTCTTGCTGCCTCCGCATGCACAGAGTGAAGCAGATAACAAAAGTGCCATTACGCCTGAAAGAAGCTGTTTCTTTTTCATATCTTTGTCCTCTCGAATTCGTAATAATCTCTCATTATTAAATTGTCCTAGCCATTATAGCAGATTTTCATAGAAAATCAACTTTTCCAGCATAATTTAGGACTTTCTCACTATCTTTTAGGATGTTTTTTGTTGAAATTTACGAATTGATCCGGCTCGAAACTGTCAAAAATAAAAACATCAAACTGTTTCCGGTGCCTGTTTAATTCGCCCTGGTTTTTAATCGTCCACGCCGCCATCTTACATTTGTAGAAATAGCGCAGCATTTCCACCGGAAGCGTGTTGCTGAACTGGCAGTTGTACGCAATGAAATCCGGTCTGCAAAATCCGTTCAGCATACAGTATGTAAGCATCTCCCGCACAATGACCGGCGTTTTCAATCCCTCGCCGCGGTGATTGGTCGCAAGCTGTCCGCGCAAAACATTTGGACGATGGTGCTTAAACCAGCCGAGTGCCAGCGGACTGAACGATTCGATGCAGTACTCACCCGGATAACGATCTAAAAGCACCGCGCATTTCTCGCACAGCTCCCGGTGGACAATCTCCGCTTTCAGCTCGATGATAAGCGGTGTGCGTCCATCCGCCAGCTCAAGCACTGTCTCAAAGGCTGGTATCGTCTGGGATGAACCAAACAAACGATAGCTTTGCAGCTCTTCAAAGGTACAGTCGCGTATCTTCCGGTCAACGCCCGCCGCCCGCTTCAGATCCCAGTCGTGAAATACGACCGGAACCCCGTCTTTTGTCAGCTGTACATCCAGCTCGATCCCATATCCCATCTGGATCGCGCGTTCAAACGCCGGGAGCGAATTTTCCGGACATTCACCCCGGTTGTCATGAAATCCCCGGTGGGCGATATATTGCCGCTCAAATGCCTGCATTCTCGCCTTCCGCCCCGTCTCCGGCAGCATACTGCAGTAAAACAGAGATAAGAGCGATATCGTCACCATTCCTGGAATTACGATCGTCATATGTAAATAGCCTCTTTTCTTTCGTCACACAACGGCTCTGCGCCGTCCTACTAATCTTCTATCTCCCAATGCACCTGGCTTCCACCATTTCCTTTTTTTACCACCAGCTTGTGTCCCATCTCCTCTTTCAGCTCCGTCACGTGGGAAATGATGCCGATCAGGCGTCTTCCTCCGGACAGCTCCTGCAGCACCTGAACCGCCCGCGTCCGTGATTCCTCATCCAGGGAACCAAATCCCTCATCAATGAACATCGCATCCACCTTCACGCTGCCTGCCGCATTCTGGATGACATCCGCCATGCCGAGCGCCATCGCAAGCGCCGCCAGAAAGGATTCTCCACCGGACAGCGTTTTGACGTCCCGGACCCGGTCAGTCACAAAGCTATAGACATCCAGGTCAAGTCCCACTTCTCCCTGTTTTCCCAGATCGGCCAGACCGCGGCATTGAAGTTCAAAGGTTCCTTTCGTCATCCGGCGCAAGCGGCGGTTAGCTGCCTGTATCATCTGGCGGAAATACTGGCGCTGTACATACGTCTGGAAATCGATCCGCGCCGCACCGCTCAGTTTTCCGTCCGCCGTCTGGTAAAGCTCGCTGATCTGCTGTTTTTCCCGGTCAAGCTGCTCCCGTTCCTGCAGATACACCCGAAGTGCCGCATATGCATCCTCGTTGCGCGTCCGCACCGACACATGTTCCCGGTGAAGCCGCGACCAGCGGGTTTTTTCCTCTTCCCAGTGCCGGATCGCCTGCTGGATTTTTTCTTCCGGATCTGTTTCTGAATCTGCCTCAAAACGTTCCCGGAGCGAAGATAAGCTCCCCTCCAGCTCCCGGCATTTTTCCCGGCACTCCTGTGCTTTCTTATCAACCGCTGTCACCGCCTCTGCAAGTGTTTCCAGCTCCCGGCTGCGCTTCTCAAGCTCCCCCCGGAGTGTCCGGCTGTCTTTCCACTCCAGCCGCTTCGAGAGTTCTTCCAGCTCATTTCGTCTCGTCTGGCTCTCGATCTCTGCCTGCTGTACCTCACTTCTTTTAAGCTCCAGCGTAGCTTCCAGCTTCTTCTGTTCGGCTCCGTTCGCCTCCCGTTTCTGCCGGATCGTTTCTTCCATGGCAATCCGGTCTGTATAAGTGGTTTCCGCCTGCCTGCATCGCCGGATTTCCTGTGCCATCTGCCGTAGCTCCTTCTCCAGAGCATCCACATCCGACTGGGCTGCCGGGCTGTCCTGATTTTGGCCGTACAGTTTTCCCTGGATCTCTATCCGCCGTCTGCTCTCATGTTCCAGCGAGATCTGCGCCTCCTGGCACGCCTCAGCGGCTGTCCTCTGCTTCTGATCGGCATCATCCCGCCCGGCACGCAGCGCTTCCACCTGTTCCTCCCGGATCGGCTCTGTCTCCAGACGGCAGGGAGCCGGGTGTTCCAGCGAGCCACAGACCGGGCACGGTTTTCCTTCCTGCAGCTCTGCCGCCAGAAGTCCCGCCTGCATCGCCAGAAAGCGGCAGGACGCGTCCTGATACAACTGATCTGACTGCTGGTACGCCCGCGCGGCTGCCTGAAATTTTTCCTGGCGTTTTTCCAGTGACTTTCTCCATGTCCGCTCCGCTTCACAGCATTTCCCTAACTCCTGCAAAACCGCCTGGCGCCGTTCCATCTGCTCCCGCCGTCCCCGGCATTCTGCCAGGGCAGCGCGCGCCTCTACCGCCTCCCGCTCCTGGTTTCGAAGTATTTCTTCCTGTGTACGGCACGTTTCCAGCTGATTCTGCATTTTTTTCAGGTTTTGGGTCAGAGCCGTCCGCTGATGTTCCAAAGTTTCATATGCCTGCCGTTTTTTCTCCTGCTCCGCATAGAGCGGAAGCGCATCCTGCATCCGCCGGATCTGATCCTCCAGCTCCGGTTTCCGGCTCTCATAGGCTGCGGCAGCTTCCCGGCGCTTCTCCTCCATCTCCCGTCCAAATGCTTCCAAACGGCTCTTTTCTTCCAGTACCCGTTTTTCCTTTTTCACAAGCTCCAGATGGTTCTGTCCGGCAGCAAGCTTCTGGATTGCATACTCTTCCAGTCTCCCCGCCTCTTCCTCGAGCCTCCGGCTTTCCTCCGACAACTGATGCAGAAATGCAAGCAGTTCCGCTCCATTTGTCCGGTACCGCTCTTTCAAAGACTGCCATCTTTCTTCCCACTCCGGAGCTACCGCCTCCTCCGTCCTGGGAACCGTCACCTGCCGGATGACTTCCTCGCACCGGGTCTTGTTATCCTCCAGCCTTCCATACAGCGTCCGATCTGCCTCCCGCAGCTTCTGCTGGATTCTACCGTAGATCCCGGTATGGAAAATGCGCGAAAATATCTCTTTTCTTTCTTTGGAGGATGCATGGAGCAGACGGATGTATTCGCCCTGCGCGATCATCGCGATCTGCGAAAACTGATCGCGGTCCACGCCCACGATCGCCCGGATCTTCTCATCGATCTCACGGATCCGGCCGGACATCTCACTTCCATCCGGCAAAAGCAGAGACGCTTTCGGCGCCACACTCGTCGCCGTGTATGCGCCGTCCTTATTTTTCCGCTTGCTGAGGCGCGTGTATGCCGGACTGCGGCGGATCGTATAATCCTGCCCCTTATCCTCAAACGTCAGTTCCACCCAGGTCTCCGCGTCCTCCGGTGCATACTGGCTGCGAAGCATCGCGCCCTCTCTCCCGGCGCCGCTCGCCGCCCCGTAGAGCGCAAACGAGATCGCGTCAAAGATCGTCGTTTTGCCTGCCCCCGTATCGCCCGTGATCAGGAACAATCCCGTTCCCGCCCGTTCGAAATCAATCTGCGTCACGCCCCCATAAGAGCCAAACGCCGACATTGTAAGCAGCTTCGGTTTCATACGCGTTCCTCCTCCTCTGCCTCTTCCACCATGCGCGCCAGAATCGTCTCCTGTTCCTCTGTCATCGGGCAGTGGCGCACCGCCTCATAAAAAGAGGCAAATGCCTGAAACGGCGTCACCGCCCCTGTTTCCTCCGGTTCTTCCTCCAGTCGTTTCCGCGTCCTCTCATTGTCCACCCGGATCTCCAAAATATGCGCAAATAACTCCTCCAGGCGTTCCCGGAAATCGTACATTTCTTTTTCGTCCGTCAAGACCACGCTCACATACGCGTCCGCGCGTCCGCTTCCATCCGGCATCTTTTCCATCGTATCTGAAAGCAGCTTGAGTTCTTCCAGTGTCCCCCGCACGCGCTTTACATCGGGATGGCAGAGAATCGGCAGACGGCGGATCTGCGGCTCACTTCCTTTTTCTCCCAGTTCCACCACCGTGATCCCCTTCTGATGGTATTCTTCACTGATCGAATATTTGTACGGCGTCCCACAATAGTAAAACCGCTCCTGCCCTACCTTCTGTGCCCCGTGGATATGCCCTAACGCCGCATATTCAAACGGTTCCAGCACCGACGCATCGATCGCATCCAATCCTCCGGAGGTCAGCACCGCCGTCTCCGAATCGCAGGTTTCCGGATTCTGACCGTTCCAGACAAAAAACTGGTGCGCCAGAACCACATTGCGCTCCTGCTTCCGGATCGTCTCCCGCGCCAGGAGTTTCTGGAATGCATCGGTATAACCATTGGTGTCAAACAAATGGCGCACATGACCCGGACGGATAAACGGTACCAGATAAAAATGAACCGGCCCCCACTCATCTGTAAGTGTGACCTGCTTTAAATACTCCGTCCGATCTGCCGGCGGCAGCGCCGCGATATGGATCCGGTGGCGTGCCAGAAACGATGCGCCATACGCCAGCCGCTCCGGTGAATCGTGATTTCCCGCAATGATCAGGATCTCCGTTCCCGGACAGCGCCTGGATAGCTCGGTCAGAAACCAGTCAAAAAGCGTATACGCTTCCCCCGCCGGGACCGATTTATCATAAATATCCCCGCATATCAGAATCGCATCCGGCTTCTCTTCCTCCGCATATTTAAGTATCTGCAAAAACGCATTCTTCTGGCTCTCGCGCAGGCTATAGCCATTTAACATTTTCCCGATATGCAGATCAGAAAGATGAAATAGTTTCACGCAGGCACACCTCCTTTTTCTTTCTCTGATCCACTGTTTTTTTGATTTCCAATTTTTTCCGCTTAAACATATAGACATTTTCCGGACATATATGGCAAAAAGCGCCGACACATCGAACCACTTCCCGTGCCAGCGCCTTTTTTGGTTACTGTGAACAGTTACCTTTTTCTGTTTTGTTCTTCACTCTTAATCCAGCTGGATCAATGCCATAAAGACCAGATCTTCATCTCCGGTATTAGCAATGCCATGACCACAGCCATCCGGCGTGAAGGTCTTATCACCGACGGTAACCGGACGTTTCGTTCCATTGTCATCGTACTCGCCCTGTCCCTTGATGATATAATACGTCTCACTCTCGCCGTGGTGCTCATGATAGCCCAGGGAACATCCCGGTGCGATCGTTACCTCGGCAAACATCTTACATTTTGCATTTAACTCATTGTCATCCAGAATGTATTTTACAACTACCTGTCCTTTGCCGCCGTTCGCATTTTCCTTAACAACTGTCTTCATACTGTTTCCTCCTCATCCTGTGCCATTCTTTCAGATTCGTTCGACACTGTTTTTCTATGGAGTATTATAAGCGATTTTTTCCTCAACTTCAAGCTCTCTACTTAAGGGCAATCCGCATTTGTTGCAGTTCACACTTTGTGCAAACTGCAACTGGATTTTGCCGATGCTTCGCATTCCAAATCGGCAAAATCTGCTGCCTTCAATACTTCGTACGGAATTTTCAGTTCAGAAAATTCCTACTTGCTAAGTTCAATCCGCATTTCTAACTCGCTGTACGGAATTGTTACCTCCGGGAATCCTTCCGCATACGATGCAATCTCATACGGCGCATAATAGAAAACCACGCCCGTCTCGCTCAGATAAAACGGCGATTCGTAGCTGATGCCGTCTGCCACCGTATGTTCCAGATCCTCCGGTGATTCAAAGGCAAAATTTGTCTTTTCCGCCAGCTCCCGGAATGCCGCACCAACCTTCGCCTGCAACTCCTCCACCGGATTCTCAACCACATCGCTCAAAGACAGGCGTGCCCCCGTTTCCCGGTCAAAGACAAAATACTGGCGGAACGGCGTTCCGTGTGCGCCGCCCGTATATTCGTATCCATCCGCACGGACGCAGACATAATGATCATCCAGATACGTAATCGCGTCATCTCCGTCGATCGTAAGAGCCATCGAATAGATCGGCTGCGCTGCATCCGCCTCCTGCGGAAGTACCTCTTCCTCCGATCCGTCCGTTTCCGCTGTATCGATGCTCATCTCCGTATCAAGATTCATGGAATCCGTCCGCGCCGCCGACAGAACCGACGCCTGCAGCTCCTGCATCGTCTGGTTCATCGCCTCGACCGCATCGCCCTCTCCGTCAAATACCAGCCGTTCTGCGTACACACTTCCCAGCTCCCGGCTTCCATCCGCACTCTTTAACGTCTCCGACTGCGCCTCGACATGCCCCAACTCCCGGATCGGAGACTGGAACAGAACCGGCTCTAACAACGTCACTTCCCCGCCTGCCGCATCATCCAGCGTTTTTTCGCCCAGATAAACGCCGTAATCCTTAAACTGCTGGCAGTATGCCTGATTTCCCGTCACATAAAAATTACCATACATAGAAAAATCATTCGTCATGCCCGGCTCTTCCTCGACCGTAAAAAGCGCATTCTGCGCCTCGGCAGCATTTGCCGCTGCATCTGCCTTAGCATCCGCCGCAATCCGCTTAAACGAATACTTTCCCGTGCTGATCTGGGACGCCTGATTTTCCATCAGGTACAAATATCCGTCCTGATACTGCACCAGGCTGATATTTTCCGCCGTCTCATATAAAAGCGTCCGTTTCTCCGGGTCAGAGACCTCATAGCGGTAACACTGCGTATTTCCATTGCCATCCCGAAGCAGGGCAAAAAATGCGTCCTTCGCAAACAGCACCGACGATGTATTCGTAATATCCGAAATCTCCCTCGGATGGCTGCCGTCCACATCCGCAATCACCAGGCAGGTTTCATTCTGCACCGGCATATACCCAAACTGTTCCGTATAATATGGAAGAATCCCATTAAACAGCTCGCTGCAGCCTGCCGGAATCTCCCCGTAGATCGTGTCTGACGGTGACAACTCTCCCGCTGTTTTGCCATTCTCATCGAGCGTATAAATGACATTCATGTTATAACCCTTGACATACAGGCGGTTCTTTGACGCATAGAGCACCGACGGCTGATCCGTCAGATCCGCTAAATGCTCTTCCACACCACTCTCCAAATCCAGCCGGTACAGCCCATAAAGCTCCGTGCCCTGTGTGCTGCCACTCTCCGCCTGTATCCGGTCAAAATACAGCCCGCCTCCGTAGACCCAGAAGGTGCTGTTTTCATCTCCTGTGTCAAACTGGCAGAGCGTCTTCATCTCGCCTGTCTCCTTCGAAAGTGAACGGATCTCCGTGCGGTATTTGAGGTACAGCATGCCATTCTCCTCCAGCACCCGATCCGCCGCTCCGAGCGCCGTGCTGACCGCGCCCTCCGTTTCCTCTGCCGCCTGTGTCTGCGCTGTTGTCTCAGCCGCCGGTGATTTTTGGCACGCTGACAGGGCTGCCGAAGCAGCAATCAAAAACATCGAGGCCGCCAGCACTGCCCTATGCCCTGTCTTTTTCTGAACCTTTTTTCTCTGGTTCTGCTCTGTTCTTCCCTGATTTTGTTTCATTTCTTCCCGTTTCCACTCTTTCTGAGCCATCCGTCCAAACTCCCCACACTTTTTCTATTTTTCATCGGACCTGCGTCCGCTTTTTCTTCTGAATACAGGCGGAAATGGTGAATCCATCCCCGCCTGTCATACAGTGTACCCTGTTTTTTTTGCAATGTCAAAAGGTGTTCCAATATATTAAGTTATATTAATGAAACTGTAAGATTACAGTGCGCGGGTCTTTGACACCTGCATACCAGCTTTATGAGGCAATCGGCATTCCTACTGCAAATTATCCGGTCCGAATCCCATCGGTAGAAGCTCCGCCAGTGTATAGACCTTATATTCCTTCACCGAACGTGCCAGAATGATCTGAAACGCATCCTCATGGCAGAATTCCTTCATCACCTGACGACACACGCCACAGGGCGCACACCAGTCAAATTCCGAAGCTCCTTCCGGACCTCCCACAACTGCAATCGCTGTGAAGCTGCGTTCACCCTCACTGACTGCCTTAAAAAAGGCAGTGCGTTCCGCGCAGTTTGTCGGTGTATAGGCCGCATTTTCAATATTGCAGCCACGGTAAATCCCGCCTTTTTCAGTCAGCAGAGCCGCCCCCACCTGAAAATGAGAATAGGGTGTATAGGCCATTTTCCGTGCTGCGAATGCTTCCTCGATGAGTGTTTCTATCCTCTCATTATTCATTCTTCGCATCCTCCTGAATCAAGATACGGATGGCTTCCACTGCTGTCCGGATCGCTGCCTCTGTATCATGGGCCTGTTCATTGGACAGACCTTTTTTCGCCCGCTCCTGATTAGCCAGAACCAGGAAGCAGGCACCTACACGCACCCGAAGGAAGCTGCCTGCGATAAACAGTGCTGCTGACTCCATCTCCGATGCCAGGCATCCCATCCGAAGCCACGCCTGCCACTTATTTTCAAGCTCGTAGCTGACCGGCATCACCTCCGGCTCATGCTGTCCAAAGAAGGAATCCTTCGACTGTACAACGCCCGCATGACAGCGGAACTTCAGATTCTTCGCTGCACGGATCATGGCATTCATAACATCCACATGGGGAACAGCCGGGTACTCAATGGGAGCGTACTCTCTGCTGGTTCCTTCCATGCGGATAGCTCCGCTTGCAACTACGATATCTCCGCCCAGTACATCCTCCTGCATACCGCCACAGGTGCCCACACGCAGAAAAGTATGGGCTCCGCACTTGGATAACTCCTCGATAGCGATAGCCGCTGACGGACCACCGATGCCGGTTGACGTCACACTGACTTTTACCCCATCGATGGTTCCCGTATATGTGGTATATTCACGATTATCCGCAACTAACACCGGATTTTCAAAATGTTCTGCTATCTTCTTGCATCGCTTGGGGTCCCCCGGCATGATGACATATCCACCGATATCCTCCGGACCGATTCCTGTGTGGTACTGTTTTCCCGTTCCTTCTGTATAATCAACCATATAATCGCCGCCTTTCTGTTTTTAACTTCAAGTCCAATGTCATTTATTTTATCTGATCCAGAATAGAAGTTCCGATGGTTCCCTCCGGCATCTTGACACCGAAATTGTCCGCAATAGTCGCACCGATGACAGCAAAGGTGTCACTGGTATCAAGCTTCCCACTTTCCGTATCCGATGGTGAATACGCAATAAACGGGACCTGCTCTCTCGTATGATCCGTTCCCTTGTAGGTTGGATCATTTCCATGATCCGCCGTCAGAATCAGCAGATCGTCCTCACGGAGCAGCGGCAGAAGCTCTCCCAGCTTTTTATCAAATTTTTCGATCTCTTCCCCGTATCCCACTGGATTTCTGCGATGTCCCCATAACGCATCAAAATCTACCAGATTGGTAAAGCAAAGTCCCTTGAAATCCCGCTTTGCGATATCGATGGTCTGCTGCATGCCATGCACGCTGCTGTCGGAATGATTGCTTTCTGTTATCCCTTCTCCCACAAAGATATCGTTAATCTTTCCAACAGAAATCACATCATATCCGGCATCCTTCAGGGCATTCAGCGCCGTCGGTCCGGTGGGTTTCAAAGCATAATCATGGCGATTACTTGTCCGTTTGAATTCGCCGCGCTTTTTGCCCACATAGGGTCTTGCGATAACACGGCCAACTCTCCACTCATCCCGCATAGTCAGTTCTCTGGCAATCTCACAGTAATGATACAAGGTCTCAAGTCCCATGGTTTCCTCATTGCCACAGATCTGAAGCACAGAATCCGCTGATGTGTAGACAATCAGCTTTCCTTCATTCACTTCCTGTTCACCCAGCTCCTCCAGAATCTCCGTTCCGCTGGCTGCCTTATTGCCGATTATCTTTCTGCCGCAGCGCTTTTCCAGTTCGTCAATCAGTTCCTTGGGAAAGCCATGCTCTGTAAATGTGATAAATGGCTTATCTGTCCGAATGCCCATCATCTCCCAATGACCGGTCATGGTATCCTTACCATTGCTCGCCTCATTCATCGCCATGAAATATCCTTCCGGATGTTCTGCCGGCTTAACCTGCTTAAGGGCCTTGAGATTGGCAAGTCCCAATCTCTGCAGATTCGGAATATCCAGATGTTCCACTGTTTCTGAGATGTGCCCCAGCGTATCCGCACCGGTATCATCAAATCTGGCTGAATCCGCCATGGGCCCGATTCCAAGGGAATCCAGTACGATTACAAATACACGATTAAAACGCATATCACTCACCCTTTCTACTAATTTTTGCTATATTTGATAGTTTACTTTTTTACACTCTCACACAGTCGCGGGTGATTTCAGCAAGGGAAGATACTCCGCACATAGCCATGGTATCTGCAAGCTCACTTCCGATCTTCTGAATATAAGCTTCGACCCCTTCTCGGCCTCCGCCATAGACAGCTGTGACGAAAGGTCTGGCTATGATAACCGCATCTGCCCCCAGTGCCAATGCCTTAAATACATCGGTACCGGAACGGATTCCGCCATCCACGAAGATTTTCATGGAACCGTCCACTGCCTTTGCTATTTCTTCCAGAACCTCTGCCGTTGCCGGACACTGGTCCAGGACTCTTCCTCCATGGTTAGATACCACGATAGCTGCTGCACCGGCCTCTTTAGCCTTCAAAGCTCCTTTTACCGTCATAATTCCTTTTACAATAAAAGGTACTCCTGCTGCCTTCACGATCTCACGAAGTTCCTCCACTGATTTACTTCCGGCCGGCGGATTGAAATTTTTCAAAAATGGAAGACCTGCCGCATCAATATCCATGGCAGCCGCGAAAGCACCTGCATCCTTGACAAGCGCCATCTTTTCACGAATCATCGCCACATTCCATGGCTTCACTGTAGGAATTCCCAGTCCCCCTGCCTTTTTGATGGCTTCCGTGGCTGCCACCATCACATTGCTGTCCATTCCGTCTCCTGTAAAAGCAGCAATTCCAAACTCTGCGCAGGAAGAAACTAATATATCATTGTAAGAAACATCATTCAGTGAATCGCCGTAATGCATATTCACGGCTCCCACCGGACCTGCAAAAAACGGATACTGAAAATTCTTTCCAAACAACGAAAGAGAGGTATCGATGGGACGTTTCTCCACCAGTGTATCCATCTGGACACGGATTTCCTTCCATTTGTCATAATTCCGAATCGCCGTATCTCCGATTCCTTTGGCTCCCGGACCCGGCATCTGATTTTTGCAGGCTCTTCCGTTGCATTCCGGACAAGCCTTGCAGTAATTTCCCATTTTTCCTCTTGCCAGTTCTAAACATTCTGCATAATTCATTAATCTGGTTACCTCCCTGTCACTTTTTTCTCAAATCCATACACCCAATTTCCCCTTAAAAACAAAAACAGGAAAATCACGGAGCTGATGCTCCAGGTCAGTGGGTATGCCCAGAATATGACCCGGATATCCGGAATCAGACGCACTGCCAGTGTGATGTAGCTGACACGGAACAGACACCATACACAGAGCAGAACGATCATGGGCACGGCAGCATTGCCGGAACCTCGGAGTACAGCCGCGATACAGTGAGTAAATGCCAATAAACAATAAAACAACGCAATGGTTCTGGCCTGCATCACCCCATAATGTATCACATCCGGATCACGGTTGAATGCTGCAATCAGCAGCGGTGCCGCCGTATATATGGTGATACCGATCAGTTCTGCAATGGAGATGGAGCAGAGGATACCGAACTTCGCACCTTTCTTTGCTCTGTCATACTGCTTTGCCCCAAGATTCTGTCCCACAAAGGTAGTTATCGCCATAGTAAAGCAGGTCACCGGCAGGAAGGCAAAACCTTCTACCTTAGAATAAGCTCCGCAGCCTGCCATGGCCATTTTACCAAATGCATTGATGTTGGACTGTACAAACACGTTGGCTATGGCAATGACTGAGTTCTGGAAACCAGAAGGTACACCATTCTGAATAATCTGCCTCAGCATATGTCTGTCAAAACGAATCTTCCTAAGCTCCAGCCGGTAATCTTCCTTCACCCGCATCAGATGCACCATACAGAGAATCGCGCTGACAAACTGGGATATAGCCGTTGCCAGGGCTGCCGATCCCACTCCCATGCCAAGTCCTGCGATAAAGAAGATATCCAGCACCACATTCACACAGGAGGAAATAATCAGATAGATCAGCGGATGGCGGCCGTCCCCCACCGACTGCAGGATTCCCACGAAAATATTGTACATGACTACACCCAGAGAACCTGCAAAATAGGTTTGAAAATATACAATCGATTCCGGAAGTACATCTGCCGGTGTTCCCATCAGTACCAGAATCTTCGGTGCCAGATACATTCCCGTAGCCGTCAGTGTGATTCCGGCCACCAGACCGAAGGCTGTGGTTGTATGAATCGCTCTCTGGAGATAATCCTTGTTTTTCGCCCCATAATACCTGGCAATTACCACACCAGCTCCCATGGCAATACCGTTAATAAAACCTACCATCAGAAAAATCAGATTTCCCGACGAACTGACTGCTGCCAGCGCATTGCTGCCAAGATAATTACCTACAATCAGGGAATCCGCTGTATTATACAGCTGCTGAAACAGATTCCCCAGAAACAATGGTATGGCAAATAAAATAATCTTCTTAGAGATACTTCCCTCTGTCATCCTCGTTTTGCTTTCAGCCCCCATAAAACCCCCAAAATGAATCCTATTTATGCACACAGTCGATGACTATTCATCGCCCCTCTGCACGCATATGTTCTCGATCTCATTATAGCCGACTGCCAGCAAATTCTCAATACTTCTTGCGCTGAGTGTGTAGCCCATTGGCTGTGATTAACAGTGCTAATCGGAACACATCGTTTTTATGTTTCTTTATATTTTTGCTGTCAACCTGATCTCCATTTAACTTGCGTTCTTTTAAATCCAGCCACGCTTTCGCCTTAAATGGTATCAGGCAAATATTTGATGAAGAACACTGCTGTTGTTCTCGTGTTGCCTTCCCCGAAGATATGGATTTGCCATAACCTTGAAACAAATACCGCAGCCCTCTATGAATGATGCAAACGGCGATGCACCGCATCAATTATCCGCATCACCCCATATCCCAGACAACCGCCCAATGTATTCATAACTACATCGTCCAGCTGGCAATATCCTCTTTCTGTCACAAGCTGCATCCCCTCGATCATCATCGACAACAGCATACTGATCAAAAGCATCTTCCTCCATTTGGCACACCGCCTTTCTGCCAACGGCAGCAAAACTCCAAGCGGAAGAAACATAATCACATTCTCAACCATATATGCCCTGGACTGCCAGGTTCTGCCCCATGTCTCAAACAGCTGCCAGTCAATCCCCGTTCTGGAACCCGACTCCCGCGAAAAAAACGCCTGAATCCACACAACCGTTTCATATACACCCAATAAAAAATAATAATACACCTGCGGTCGCTTCCATGCCTTCTCCCCGGCAACCAGCCGCAATAACAAAAGCATCATAATCGCCGCTCCGACTCCCATGGGAAGGTACGAAACCGGTTCTTTTATATCATCTAACAATATTTTCCAAAATTCCAATGAGGTTCTCCAATTATTGTTTTTGTTTTATCATGATACCCATAAATCACTAACTCACAAGCATGCAACAGCCCCTCTTTCCGTCTTCACAATATTTTTCATCTCCACCACTTGTACCCCTTATACCCAACTGCCTTCTTCAATTATACCGTTTTCTCCTGCTTATAGGCAATCCCCAAAATTGAGTACTGTTACTGTTCACGCATACGTGCCCAGTAACGGAATTTGCCGTGGCTTCGCATTTAAATATGGTGAATTCCTGCTGCCACCACATTTTCTTACGGCACTTTCGGTTCCAAAAGTGCCTATCCGTGAACCAATGTCAGTAAGTTAAGCAACGGTAAGCGATGAATAATCCACCGTATTGCCCACTGCCCCCTTGGTATCCTTCGCCTTAAACAGGCATTGGTTCATGGTGTTCAGGTGTTTGATTTTCAACATCAATCCACTGCAGCGTTCCTTTATAAAGTCGCCCCACGGTAACAGCTTTTCTATACCTGCGGGCTCATTTTTGTAGTCCGGCATATAAAGTAGTACTGTGTAGAGATACCGGAATATATGGCTCTCATTCTCCGGAATGGTGGCTCTCATCGCACAAGAGTATTCAGTTTTTTGTAGTTGTCCTGAGAAAGGAACATACCTATGCAGATGCATGCCTTACCCGGTTCACTGACAAACGGCACTGTTATCGTTTAAAAATGAATGGAATCAGCATGCGGGATACAGATAAATAACTGTATTAACCTCACCAGTGGCACTGCGTGCCAACATAGCGGTGCCCCGCACCGTTCGAAATAGAATGGCTGCACCGTTTAACCGTAACTTGCACAATTATAGAATTTTCATCTGCTTATAAGCAGTCTCAAAAGTTGCATACTGACTTTTTAGGGCAATATAAGCAAACAGGGCTACCACACCAGAATGCAGTAGCCCCTATAAAATTATACCATCCCAGATTTTCCCTTATCCTCCGTCTTATAATACCCTCTAGCCAGTAATATATCCCGCGGCATCTCATCTGCCTTATTTCCAATCTTATTGTATCTATACGAATACGCCATTTTTCTCAACTGCATGATAAACTCATTCACTTCCGCAGATGATTTTAAACATTTCTTAGCAATATTTCTTACATCTGATTCTGTCAGAAAATAAATTTCATTTTCTTGAAACTCACTCATAATTTTATTTACTATTTCCCTATAAACTTCCGAGCGCTCACAAAGCAATTTCATGTTTTCTTTCACTACCGCAATTGTCGAATAGTTTAATTCCAGCGCAGGCAATATTGCTTGTAAATCCTCATTCCGCAGTTCTTCCCTGCTCAGAAGCATCCGGTGGGTTGTGGGACGTCGCGTCTCTGATGCAGAAGAAGTGGACAACACCTCTGCAATCCGGAAATCCTGGGCACCAAAATTAATTTTAAAAAGCCGAAACATCAAAAAGCAAAATTCATCAAGCTCATCACTATACATATTACAGCTCAATGCTGTTCCATACGCGGTAATTGCTGCATATCCCATATATGTTTTGTAATTAATCTCCCCCTCCTTATTTACTTTCCCTGTATTTATTGTTAAAGTTGCCTGGCACCACTTTCCTGCTTTCTGCAGTTTTAAGATCCCCTTTAATATTTTATTTTTATCCTTATTTTCCTTCGAATTAGTCGGACAATAATAACAATAATACTCCTGTAGATAGCCCTGAAACAGAGCGTGCTCAGGATTTGTTATCAAATTTTTTCCATGTGCTAACATAAGCTCTGGATTTGGCTCCTCCTGTTTTTCCTTCACCAATACTTCTTCGTGCCGTTCATTTAATTTATTTATATCTACGTAATTCGTATATTTTACATTTTCAGCATTTATATATTTTTCAGGATTAAATTCCAGTGAAACCATTTCATGCACAGGAATTTTAAAATAATCACAGCAGCCTAGTAAAAATGCTGCAGAAACACGTTGTTTTCCATTTAAAATTTTATTCACGCTCGACCTTCCCAGTGATATCGTTTTTCTAGGCATATCTTCGCTAAAGCTCATCTGTGTCCATCCGCAAGCCGACAATAACATTCTTAAATTTCTTCTAAAAATATCATCCAGTTCATTACTGATATTCTGGTAATTTTGATTACTTTTCATGTTACCCCTCCATTTTCTTATAATTATATAACTCATTTCCAATAGTAACAACAATTTTTCATGAACACATCATTCACACATTGTCGAACTACCTTTCATATAGTATTCTAGTCTTAGCAAAAACATTTTTTACCAAGGAGGTTACGCATATGCAGCTCATAAAAACTATGATCAATCATGTATTTATCCCCATCTTAACACTTCTCTTCCTTTGTAGCGGACTGCTCGCAGCTGTTACATCTGCAACTATCGAGTACAGCGTATTTATCAGCCTGTTCACCTCCGTGCAGCAGACTTTTATTTCCCCATCTCTGCTTGCCCTTTTATTTGTGATCCCTCTCGAATACACAAAAATATTTTCACACTATCTGAACGGCAAACTTCATGAGGCATCACCCTCTTTCTCAAAACACTTTACACGGAAAGTCGGGGTATTGGTACTGATCCCCACATTAATTTCCCTTGCCTGTTCGATCATTTTTTCCATTAATGCTCTCGATTTGGCTTCCTACAACTCGGATTCTGTCAATGCCCAAATAGCAGAAATCACCCAGTCCTGTGAGGAAGACATTTCGCAGAAACAACAGAGTTTAGCTATGGAAAAATCCCAGCGTATCGCTCCCTATCAGGCAAGTAAAGAAACTGCGTTCGAAAACCTGAATAGTTTCACCTCTTCCAATTTAACTTCCAGTCTCGCTAAACAGAAGTTAGCTTTTCTGCAGGATTCCGCTTCACTGACAGCCAGTGAATATGCGGAGAGAGAACAGGAGTTCGAGAAGGACTTTCAGCGGAAACTCCATGAATATCAGACCGAACGTGAAGCTCAGCGTGACAGAGATTTAGCAGCTCTCACTGACCTTTCCGATGCCTCCGTTGCCAGTCAGTATGACAATCCTCTGCTCGCCCATACCTTAACGGTACTTTTCCAGACACTTTTCGCACACCGAAGCTACCCCCGAAGCTGTTATCTGGTCATTTCCATCGTAATCAGTCTGGCTCTCTCGATATTCTTAGAACTGTTTATCAGCTTCTCCCAGGAATTTATCGCCCAGCCTTTGGACTTTTTAGCTCCGGCTCCTGATCCATCTCTTACGGAGAAAACCCGCCGCTGGTGTAATGACTGCATTCTCCTATTCATCAAGGCCATCTGCGGGATAACTCTCTACATTACTATCATGTTTTTTGCCCAAAAAGCAATTGCTACAAACACGATTTACCGGGGAATACTCTCCTATATGCTGACCTATTGGCTGATAAACCGACTGCCCAGTCTTATAAAGAAGCCTTCCGATAATAATAATGCTCTTTATTCTGATATATATTATACCGCCCGTGAATGCTTGCTTCAAGGTGTTGTTGCGTTTGGCTTTTACCTTCTGTTAGGTTTTCTCTTCGGTGAGACCGCAGTCAATATATCTGTCTCCACTGTGGCAATCGGTATGGGGTCTTTTTTGGCAGCTACTTTAAACCGAATTCCACAGGAATTGCTTAAATTCCAGAGCAATCCATAATTTCCCTTTTCCCCTAAATAAGCAAGGCTGCCGCACCAAAATGCGGCAGCTCTCCAGTATATCACAAGTTCTCAAACAGCTCCGCCTTATACACCCCATCCTCCAACATCTTCCTAAAACTTTCCCTTACCGCGCCAACATCCTCCTTATAAGTCATGCCATACCAGATATCATTCGTTTTCAGCACCTTCACAGAGATTCTCCCCTGCTTCAGCAGTTCACCAATAAAGATAGGAATCAGATAGGATTCTGCGGCACTTCCTTCTCAAAAAACTCCTTAAAACCAGCTTCCAGCACATCCAGGAAATCCGGCGTCAGCCCCCACATATTCATGGAAACCAGTGAATCCGTATCAATAGAAACGCCATCCGTTTCCGCTCCATTTTCCGTCTTCACAATATTTTTCGTCTCCACCACTTCCGTCAGATTGCTCTGCCCGTCCATCTTGCAGACACCACGCGTCACACCGCCATTATCAGACAAGGTATTCTTCAAAACAAAACCTGCCATGCAGGACTTTCCGCCATGGACATCACTGCCAAACACGCTGCGCCTGACAAGAACGGAGTCCGCATCGCTG